>Ga0299906_10000003_pt1 | contig 241906 bp, 185 predicted proteins | sample RVTome_14_FD_200259 | JGI IMG/M metagenome (GOLD analysis project Ga0299906, IMG submission 200259) | Soil microbial communities from uranium-contaminated site in the Upper Colorado River Basin, Wyoming, United States - RVT145D125 (version 2) ...
GATCGGCGCCGCCGAGTCGACCCCCGACGTTCCGTTGCTGGCGGCAGGTGATTATTTTGTGCGCGTCTTCGAGGGCAACATCCCGACCCAGGCGCAGCTCTACGCGCTGTCGGTGGCGGCCGTTCCGTTGCCGCCGCTGCTCGTTTCGCTGCCCGACGGTCCGCCGGCGGAGTTGATCCCCGGCATGACGACGGATTTTTCGGTCAGCATCGTCGACGGCAGCGAGCAATACGTTCCCGGCAGCGGGACGCTGCACTACCGATACGACGGTGGCGCGTTCTTGACGGTTCCGCTCGTCGCCGCAGGCGGAGACCTCTTTAACGCGACACTGCCGGAGGCGGACTGCGGCGACAATCCCGAGTTCTACGTTTCGGCCGAGGGCGACCTTTCCACGGTCATCACCGAACCCGACGACGCACCGGCGACCGTGCTCACGGCGCCCGTCGGAGAGACGTTCGCGTTATTCGCCGACAATTTCGAGGCCGATCTGGGCTGGACCGTGTCGGGCACGGCGCCGGACGGCCAATGGGAGCGAGGCGTTCCGGTCGCCGGTTGCGACCGCGGGAATCCGGATTTCGATTTCGACGGTTCCGGCGCCTGCTACCTGACGGATAACAGCGCGGCCAACGCCTGCAACAGCGACGTGGACGACGGCACGACGATTCTCACGTCACCCGCGATCGATATGTCGAGCGGCGGCGTCATTTCCTACGCCTATTGGCTCAACGACGTGACCAACGGCTTGCTGACCGCCGAGGATGACCTCGTCGTCGAGATCGCCACGGATGCCGGCGGCACCAACTGGTTCGAAGTGCGGCGCTACGAAACGGCTTCGGGCGCATGGCGAACCGATAGCGTCGACGTCGGCGCCGAAGTGGGCAATTCGTCCACGGTCCGCATCCGATTCATTTCTCAAGACCTGGGCACCCAAAACGTCGTGGAGTGCGGGGTCGACGCCGTCGACGTGTCGTTCTTCGATTGCATCCCGGTGCCCGTCGATTGCAGCGAATTCCTCGACGCCGACATGGACTTCAATACGTTCGTCAACGCGCTGGACATGCAGCGCTTCATCGACATTCTGGACGGTGTCGGCGCGCCGCCGACCGATGAGGAGAACTGCGCCGGGGACGTCGGCGACGTTCCCGATGACCTGATCGGCGAGGACGACCTGCCGAACTTCGTCGATTGCGTCCTGTTCGGCGGGTGCCCGTAAGCGCCGCCGGCCGAACGCGCCCGTCGCGCCATCTTTCAAGCCCGCGGAGAAGCGCTCCGCGGGCTTTTGACTTTTACCTGGCCTGGTGGACCTCGCCCTCGCTCCTGGCGTTCGGCTTAGCGTTCGGCGCGCCCGCGTCGCGTCGGCCGGCGGCCCGGCGCGGGCGACCCGTCGGGATGCGACCTGTCCTTGTTTCGCTGCGTGGCGGTCGGCTCGTCGTCCATCGGGCGGCGCGGACGCGGTCGGGACAGGGAGTCGAATTCGCCGCGAAGGTCGGGCAGCGCGTCGCGCCGGGGATAGACGCGGTCACGGTCCCACAGGTAATAGATGGGCGGGGCGCCGATGAGCTGGCGGAATGCCCGCGTCAATTCCAATGGCGGTCGCCCGTGGGCATCGTAGGCGCTGGCGCGGTGCAGCGCGGACACCCAGTCCATGATGGTCTGCTCAACGAGCCGGCGGACGCGCGGGTAGCGCGCAATTTGCTTCGGAAAGCCGGGCGAGAACGGATCGAGATTCCAGTCGCGCATGCGCTCAAGCAGCTTCATGCGGCCCGGCGGCAGGGGACAACGGCCGATGCGATTCATGCCCGCGCGCTCGAAGACCGGGTTGACCGCTCCCATGACCGCCAGACACTCGATGAAACGGACGCCGACGCGCGGCAGGGTTTTCTTCACGAACCAGTGCCCCAGGCCGCAGCCGCGGACGTCGGGATGCATGACCAGCCGCCGGAGGATGCGCAGCTCTCGATTCAGCCGCCGGATGTTCCGCACGAAGCGGCCGTCGGTGGCGCGGTTGCGAAGCGTGAGCTCCCGCGGTGCGTGGGCGAAGACGAGGATGCCCAGGGGATCGCCGCCGGTCCCCTCGCGCAGGAGAAAGACCTTGTCCACGAAGCCCAGACCGTCGCGGTGGCGATAGTGCATGGGACCGAAGAGGCGATAGTCGCGGACGCTCCCCGGCTGCACGACGCAGCGCCGGCGAAGGGAAATGTCGCGGCGCCGCGGCGCCGCGTCGCTGGACTCGGCGCAGAGGCCGCCCAGCCGGATGACGCGGTCCGGTTGCAGGTCTTCGACGACGTCGTCGTGCGTGGCGGCAACGACGAGCATGAGGCGATGGCGGCTCACCAGTTTGCGGAGGTTGTAGGAGATGGCCCTGGCGGCGCGACGGTGCAGGATGGCGGTGAACTCGTCGCAGATGATCACCGCGCGGCGGTCCGAAGAGATCGCCCGGCCGACCGTCCGCGCCAGCGCCGCGCGGAATCGCTCGCCGTCGGAAAGGTCCTCGCAGCGGCGAATCCACAGCCGCGGCTCGCCCAGACCGCAGGCCGTGAGAATCTCCAGCGCCGTCGATAGCGGGGCGCGCGGGGCGATGGTATCGATGACCGCCCGTTGCGTGGGATTTCGATCACGGCCGACCCAGTCGTACTGGCCGGTTCGTTCGGCGATCTCGCGCAGGACGGAGGTCTTGCCGCTTCCGGACGGGCCACCAACGAAGACGATGGTGCCCGGCGTCAACTCGATGGGCAGTCCGTCGACGAGGGTCTGCGGGGACTCGCGCGGGGGAATGCCGAAGTCGCGGCAGATTTCCTGTTTCCGAGGGGTCATTGGCACGAACGCCGGTTCGCGAATGATCCGAATACTGAATCGAAGGGCCTCACGACTCGATCGCGTCATGTCCTCCTCCCGTCTGAACCAAACAAATACCGAACATAGAAAGCGTAACCCCGACTCCGAGAAAAAGCAATATAAACAGATAAAAACGTGGATTATAATTGATTTGCCGTGCCGTGCCCTAAAGCTCTCTGCTGACAAGACATACGGCGACGCCCTGGATCGCGAACTCGCGTGTGGCGTCCACAATAACCGGCGGAACCGCCGGATTGTCCCCACGAAGGATCATCAGCCGACCGTTGCCCCGGCCCTCGACGCTGACCCGCTTCAGGGTCGGTCGGCCGTCCAGCAGGCAGGCGCAAATCTTCCCCTGCACGAATTCGGGGTCCACGCCGGGGCGGTAGTCCACGAGGATGATGTCCCCGCGCTTCAGCGTCGGCTCCATCGAGTCGAACGCGCAGCGCAGGCAATAGCGGTCGGGATGCCAGAGATGCCGCAGCACCGGAAACATCTCAAGCTGTTCCTGCGACTCGGCGGGCGGGCCGTTGGGGATCGTTCCGAAAAGCGGTAGCTCGCGGGTCTCCAGGGCCTGCGGCGCATCGTGATCCTCGCCCTCCCCGAGCAACACCCCCTCCGGCACTCCGAGAGCCACGGCGATGGCTCGCAACGTGTCGGGCCGGGGGTTATGGTCGTCACGCTCGATGGCGGATAGATGGCCCTGGTTGACGTTGGCCCTTTGGGCCAGAAGTGACTGCGTCATGTGCTGGAGGACGCGATGCCGGCGGATGCGCGAGCCGAGCGTGTCGGTCTTCAGTTCCGATTGACCCCTGGTACGCGGCATGCGCATATTCTAATGGATAATCGAGGGCTGCGGAACAGCGGGCAAGGGAGCCCTTGTTACTTCCGTCGGCCGCGTCATTTCGCTTCCGCCGGAGTATGATATGCGGACGACGGCGATCGTGCGACGGTCTTTGGCCGAGTCGAGTCCCCGCTCAATGTCATGACCAGCATCCTTGCCACTTCAATGCTTTTCGTCTGGCTGCCGCTGATGGTCGGCGCCCCGGGAAGGGAAACGGCGGAATCGATCGGTCGCCCGTCGCCGTCGATCGACGCGCTGGTGTCCGACCTGGGCAGCCCGAGCTGGTCGCAGCGCGAGCGGGCGGCCGACGCCCTGCTCGACGAGGGTCCGGCTTGTTACGACGCGCTGCGGCGGGCGTTTCGCGAGACCGATGCCTACGACACGCGTCGTCGGATCAAACATCTGGCGCAGATCATCTTCCTGACCGAACAACTGGGGCCGCGGAGGGCGTTTCTGGGTATTTCCCATAGGCGCAGCGCGTTGACGGTGGCGGCGGATCCGCGCGTGCCGGGCTGGGCGACAGGACTGTTCATCACGGACATCTTCCGCGGCACGGCGGCGGATCAAATCGGCCTGCGCCGCGGCGACCTGGTCCTGGCGTTGAACGGCGAGTCGGCGACGCTGGATGCCCCGGCGACGGATTTCACCCTGTGGATATCGAAGCAGAGGCCGGGCGCCGAATGTTCGCTTCGCGTGCTCCGTGGGGGCGAGGGCCTGCGGTACGAGGGGGGTCGATCGATTCTGCTCGACGACGGCAGACCGAAGCGCGCCGAGGAAGTGCCTGAGAAGCGGTTCAATCCGACCGCGCTGAAGTCCGTTCGCGTATCGGTCGCGCGGAACGCCGATGACGCGCGCGTACCGCGGGAATACATCGGGCTGGCGATCACCGATGTCGCGGAGGTCGATCCGTCCCTGGACATCCGGACCGGCGATCTGGTCCTTTCGCTGAACGACCAGCCGCTGCGCGAAGAGACGGCGGAAAGGGACTTCCAACTCTGGACCCAGGGCGAATGGGTTGGCGGCAGCGAGCGGGTCGGCCCTCCCAACGTCGGTAAAGATAATAAGGAAGCGGGCCCGTCGATACAGTTGGTCCGCGGCGGCGAAGGGATCGTTTTCCATTTGAAACTCGGCCGGTGGCCGACGAACCTGCAAACCTGGCAGGCATGGGGAAACTCGATCACGCCGGATTACACCCGCGCGTCCGAGGCATTCGACGCCTGGTGGACGGCGAGCTTCGATCCGGAACGGACCTTCGCGGACGGGGCGGATGATGACGCCGCGTGGCAGCTCGATCCGCGAGAGGCCGTTCCATAATCTGCCGATTCCACGTTCACGGACCGTTCCGTCGCGCACGGCGTTGCGGGTGCGATACGGGCGCTGCGCCCGACGGAGGGTCATGGCTCCGCGCAGCGCCGGCGTCCATTTTTCTCGTCGTCGACTTTCGCCCAGAGTGTCAATCGATCGAGAGATTCAAGGTCCGCTATGAACTTCCAAGTGCCGTCGTCATTCGTGCGCCTATTCTCGGAACCGCCGGTCCGATCATGTTTCGCGGAAAATAAATCGCCGATTCCGTTTGGCCCGGAGGCAGGCGGATTGTTATGTTGAATTCTGCCATCGCCGATGCGTAGTCCATGGCGCAGGCGGCCTGGCGCGAATGACGCCGCGGGTCTCTTGCGGGATCCGAGGCGGCGGCCATTGCACGGCGCGCAGGCGCCGCGCCGAGTTTGAACTAACTGGGGGGCAGGGCGCCAGCGCGTGACGTTTCTGGGCGCCCGTCATTCTTCGAATCGGTGAACCGCGTATCTTCGCGAAAGCCGGCGAGAATCCCACCCCTTGCGATATCCAGGCGAAGGACGGAGTCCATCGCGCGACGACCCTTCCGTGGTGGAGGGGCGCAACACCGACAGGGACGTCAGGGGGTTGAGGAAGGGGAAGCGTCATGACAGCCGTGAAGAATCGATGGATGCGGTTTTTGAGAGACGAAGACGGTGCGACGGCGACCGAGTACGCCGTGATGCTCGCACTGATCATCATCATCGCCCTCGGCGCGATCAGCGCTTTGGGCACGAAGGTGTCGACGACCTTTGTGAACGTCGAAAGCGCCCTGCCGTAAAGTCGGCGGGGCCCGGAGCGGCCGTGGCCAGACGCCCTCCGGTTGCAGGGGTCAGTAAGCGACAGAACGGACGCTGTCGTTGGTCAGTCCCTTCCACGGTGGGAGGGCAACAGAGAGTGGGACGCCGCCGGCAGGAGATCGGCGGGCGTTTCAATCACAATGGGGGGACAGCGTCCGTTCCCAGCAGGAGAGGAGTAGCTATGACAGCTTTGGTGAATCGCGTGAAGTCGTTTTTGACCGAAGAGGAAGGCGCGACGGCGACCGAATACGCCGTGATGCTCGCGCTGATTATCGTCATTGCCCTCGGCGCGATTAGCGCCCTCGGCACGAAGGTCTCCGGCACCTTCGCGAACATTGAAAGCGCCATGCCGTAAGTCCCGGCACCGGTCGGGGGCCCCTCGCCGGGCCCCCGACCGATCGATTCGCACGCTCCGCTCGGGCGGGGGCTCCGCGCCGCCCGCCCGATCGGGCGTCGATTCGAAACCGGGTCGCGGCAAGAGAGAACTGCCATGCCAGCTGACGCATATCTCATCACGATGCTCGCGGCACTCGTTCCGGCCACGGCCTACGCCTGCTGGAAGGATTGCCGCACGCATCGCGTGGCGAACTGGCTCAATGCCTCCATCGCCGCGACCGGCCTGGCGGCCCAGTGGCACTGGTTCGGTACGCACGGACTGACGCAGGGGCTGCTCGGCATCGCGGTCGGTTTCGCCCTGCTGTTCGGGCTGTGGCTGATCCGCGGCATGGGGGCAGGCGACGTCAAGTTCATGGCGGCGCTGGGGGCGTGGCTGGGACCGATGCTCACGCTCTACGCCGTCGCCGCCGGTGGGATCTTCGGCGGCGTCCTCGCGCTGGGCATGATCGCGGTCCGGCGCACCTGGTTGCAGACCGGAATCAACCTCGCGGCACTGTTCAACAAGCTCAGCTCCGCCCGGACGGCACTGAGCGACTTCGCCTCGGCGCGAAGTCTCGGCCGGACGAGCGGCGTGCTGCCGTATGCGGTGCCGCTGACGGCGGGCATGTGGTCCGTCGTGGTCATTCATTATTGCGGATGGTGGGATGTGCTATGAAAACGATGCGACGTGGAAACAGGCGGCGGGCAACCGCTGTGGTCGAGACGGCCGTCGTGGCCCCGCTCATGATCCTCGGCATGCTCGGCATGGTAGAGGTCGGTTACGCCTTCATGATCAAGCAGACGATCACGCTGGCGGCGCGCGAAGGGGCACGAACCGGTTCCCTTCCCGGCGCGGAGATGGCCGATTGTCAGGCCGCCGTGGACGAGGCGATGGCCTCGGCCAATCTGACCGGCTACACGGTGACGAGCAATATCTCGTCGCTGGCCGCGACCGATCCGGAAGTCTGGGTGGATGTGAGTATCCCGTTCAGCCGCGTGGGCTTTACGGGTCAGTTACTGGGAGGCGGCGGATTCAACATCACGTCCCGCACGTCGATGCGGCGGGAGGGCGTGAATTGAACCGGTTGCCTCGGGAACCCTGATGATTCGACGGCGGCCCTATCGCCGTAGGGGTCCGCAGGGAGGAATACTGTGAAAGCGAAAACAATCGTTCCATTGGTGCTGGGTCTCGGCGTGGGTGCGTTCGCCGTCAAGATGGGCGTCGACATGGTCCAGAAGGCCAAGGGCGCGCAGGGCGCCGAGACGCTCGTCTACGTGGCGACGACCGAGATCGAAGTCGCCTCGCGCGTGACCGAATCCATGCTCGGCACGGTCAAGACCCACGAGTCCATCGTGCCGACCGGCGCCTTCACGAAGAAGGCCGACCTGATCGACCGCGTGACGAAGATGTCCATTCCGACGGGCGTCACGATCACCGACCACATGCTGTCGCCGCCCGGCGCCGAGCCCGGGCTGCGGGCCCTGATCCCCGCGGGTCATCGCGCCGTCAGCGTCAGCGTCACCGAGGAGTCGGCCGTCGCCGGCTTCATCACGCCCGGCAGCCGCGTGGACGTCTCGACGGTCAACAAGAAGGAGAATTCGAGCAAGCAGATTCTCACGGACGTGATGGTCGGGGCCGTGGGTCAGTCGCTCAACGAAGCGGGAAATGAGGGCCAGTCGACTCGAATCACGAAGTCGGTGACGCTGTTCCTCAAGCCGCACGAGGTCCAGATCCTCAACGCCAACAACAACGGTTTCGGCACGGCGATCCGCCTGTCGCTCCGCGGCAATTCGGAAGAGTCGAACTCGGACTTCTGGAAGGACATGCTGGCCAACGCCGCCCAGGCCGTCCCGCAGCAGTTGCCGACGCCCGAGCCGACGCCCAAGCCGAAAAAGGTCAAGAAGCCCAAGCCGGTCAACACCCACGTCATCGACGTGTGGAACGGCCCCGAGCTGGAACGCGTGGTATTCGACGATCACGGCGGCGTGAAGCGCCTTTCGGCGGAGCAACTGATGGCCGCCAGCGAGCGCGACGCGCCGGGCGGATCGGTTTCTGACGACGACGACACGGACTATCCCGAGTCGTTTGATTGATACGCCGCATGGCTTCCATGCGGACCGGCCGCCAGTGCGAGCCGCTTTGAGATACGAGGCGGCCTGGCCCTGATGACGGCGGAGACTCTTGGTGGGAAGTCTCCGCGACGCGTGCCGGGTGACATTCGCGACGGAATCGCCGTTTCGTCGCGCCGGCGAGACGCGCCGTGATGACGGCGCCCATCGTCGGGTGGGAAAGAAGGCGCTGCCCGCGAAGTCGCGGTCGGCCGGCCAACGGCCGGGTCGATCGGTGGGCCGCCCGGAGGGAAGACCCATGTACGCACGACCAGAATTCCGCCGGAATCGGCTGCGCCGCGGAACGGTTCTGCCTCAGGCCATTATTTTCGGCGTAATCGTCGGGCTCGGCATCGCCGCCCTCACGGTCGACGTCGGCCTTCTCACCTCGATGCGCAGCCAGTTGCAGCGCACCGTCGATTCAGCGGCCCTGGCCGGGGCGTCGGGCGTCCTGGAAATGGAAAGCGTCGACCGCGCCCAGGAATACGCCTCGAAAAACGAGGTGTCGCACGAATCCATTCCCGTCGCCAATCTCGACGTCGAGACCGGCATGTGGAGCGGCGTCACCCGCACCTTTACGCCGACGCCCCATGACGGCGTCAACGGGAAACTGCCCAATTCCGTCCGGGTCACCGGCACGCGCGACGGGCTGGACGTGTACTTCGCGCGATTCCTCGGCATCACCGAGACCCAGGCGACGCGCCCCGCGACGGCGCTGGTCGGCTCCGGACGATGCGTCGGCATCTGGGGAATCGAATTCGTGACCGTCGACGGAAACATCGTGACCGACAGTTACGACTCGGCCGACGGCGGCTACGGGCCCGGCAACATCCGACCCAATGGCGACGTCTGCTCCTGCGGCGACATCACCGCCAACGGTTCCATCAGCATCCGCGGCGATGCCATGTACGGCGAGGGCCACAACTTCATCCCGTACGGAAACGCCTACGAAGTGCTCGGACTCGTCGACGACCATTCCTGCGATTTTCCGAATCCCTCGGTCGACTACGAGGCCGCCGCCGCCGACAACGACAACGACACCATTCCACTGACGTACATGGATCGTGACCCGTTTCAGGGCAGTCCGTACAACCTCTACGTCACCGGCAACGATCACCTGACCCTGCCTCCGGGCACCTATTACTTCGACTCCGTCATGATCGACGGGCAGGGGTACATCGAGGTCACGGGGCCAACGACGATGTACATCAACGGCAACGCCATCCTGACCGGCGGCGGACTGGTCAACACGACCGAGGTGGCGGGCAATCTCGTGATCTATGCCCAGGGACCCCTGGTCGATCTCAGCGGTAACGCCGTCTTTTACGGCGCCGTGATCGCGCCCGAAGCGACGGTGACCGCGCGAGGTACTTTTAACGCATTTGGAGTGGTCCTCGCCCAGGCACTCGATTTTGACGGCGACACGAATTTCCACGTGGACGAGCAATTGGCCATCGACCTGTTCGGCGGCGACGTGGTCTCGCCCGTGCTGGTCGAGTGATGGAAATGAAAACCATCCGGCGTGTCAGTGGGCGCGCCGGTCGGTGGAAAAAGTAACGAGGGGAGCGGCGCACGGTGCGCCGAAGCCATCGCCGAACTTGGCCGCCTGCGTAAACGGCCGCGGCTGGTGGGAGACCCGTGGGGAATGCAATTCGCCGTCGGACGGGACGTCGCCCGGCTGCGGCAGCCCAATTGGAGGGAATTGCCATGAACGTGAAACGACAAAGACACCATCGCTATCTGCGGCGCGGATCGGTCCTGCCGCTGGCCGTCATCTTCGGCGTGCTGGTCGGCATCGGCATCGCCGCGCTGACGGTCGACGTCGGCTTGCTGTGCTCGGCTCGAAGCCAGATGCAGCGCACCGTCGATTCGTCGGCCCTGGCCGGGGCCTCCGGCGTCCTGTCGCTGAACACCAATGCCCGCGCCGAAGAGTACGCCGGCCTCAATGATGTCTCGTTTCACACCATGGTCCCGTCCGACCTGGTGATCGAGCCGGGTAACTGGGACGGCATTTCACGCAGCTTCACCCCGACGCCGGAAACCGGCGTCGACGGAAGGACGCCCAATTCCGTCCGCGTCACCGGCACCCGCGCCGGACTCGATTTGTATTTTGCCCGCTTCATGGGCATGAACCAGACCAGCACCACCCGGCTGGCGACGGCCCTGGTCGGCTCGGGCCGCTGCATCGGCGTCTGGGGCATGGAAAACGTCACGACCAACGGCGGCATCATCACCGACAGCTACGATACGACCGTCGGTCCCTACGGCCCGGGAAACATCCGGCCGAACGGCGACGTCTGCTCCTGCGGCGATATCGTCATGCACGGCTCGGGCAGCATCCGCGGCGACGCCATGTACGGCGACGGATATAACTTCCTGCCTTCCGGTGGATCGTACGAAGTATGGGGTCTCGTGGACGAGCACGGTTGCGAATTTCCTGACCCGGCGGTCGATTACGACGCGCCTCAGGCCACGAACGACAACGCCACCATCGGGCTCACCTCGGAAGGGACCAGTCCCTGGCGGGGCAACCCCAACGAATTCAACCTGGCCATCACCGGTCTGGAAACCCTGACCCTTCAGCCCGGCACCTACTATTTCGATTCCGTGCGCATCACCGGCCAGGCGGCCATCGAGATCATCGGGCCCACCGAGATCTATATCGCCGGCGAAGCGACCCTGACCGGCGGCGGTCTGGTCAATACGACGCAAATCGCGTCGAATCTCAAGGTCTTCATCGAGGGACCGGACGCGACGCTGACCGGTGACTCGATTTTCTATGGATCGATCGTCGCCCCGAGCTGTGATCTCAAGACGACGGGTAGCTTCACCGGCTACGGCGTGATCCTGGCCAAGGAGTTGACGATTGGCGGCGACATGATCTTTCACGTGGACGAGCAGCTCGCCATCGACCTCTTCGGCGGCGACGTGGTCCGGCCGGTCCTGGTCGAATGACCGAGAAAATTTAGACGCGGTGCGACAGCGAAACGACAGTCAACCCATGTGGAGGTGACTTGTGATGGACGCGAAGCGAGGAGGATCTGCGCGGTATCAACGACGGGGCACGATGCTCCCGGCGGCCGTCATTTTCGGCGCGTTCGTGGGACTCGGCGTCGCGGCCCTGACCGTCGACGTCGGTCTGCTGTGTTCGGCGCGGAGCCAGATTCAGCGCACGGTGGATTCCTCGGCGCTGGCCGGCGCGTCCGGCGTGATGAGCATGGACTCCCTCGCTCGCGCGGAACAGTTCGGCATCACCAACGAGGTCGCCAATGAGGCCCTGGTCGCGGCCGATTTCGTGATCGAGACGGGTAATTGGAGCGGCGTCACGAAGACGTTCACGCCGACGCCCGAGTCGGGCGATGGCGACGCCTATCCCAATGCCGTCCGCGTGACCGGCACGCGCGACCATCTGGACCTGATCTTCGCCAAGTCACTGGGCATGCAGGAGGCCTCGACGACCCGTTTCGCGACGGCGCTGGTCGGCTCGGGAATCTGTGCCGGCCTCTGGGGGCTGGAAAACGTCACGACCAACGGCGGCATCATCACCGACAGCTACGATTCGACCGTCGGCGGCTACGGACCCGGCAACGTCAATCCCAACGGCGACGTCTGTTCCTGCAAGGACATCGTCATGCACGGTTCCAGCAGCATCCGCGGCGACGCGATGTACGGCGACGGGTACGCGTTTCTGCCGTCGGGCCATTCATACGAAGTGCTCGGCCTGATCGACGACCACGCCTGCGACTATCCGTACCCGACGATCGACTTCGCCGCCGCCGCCGCGTCGAACGACAACGCCAATATCCCGCTGACCTCCGACGGCAAGGACCCTTTCAAGGGCAAGCCGTATGATCTGACCCTGAACGGCAACGACTCCCTGACGCTTCCGCCGGGCACGTATTACCTCGACTCGGTGACGATCAACGGCAGCGCGTACCTGGAGGTGACGGGGGCGACGACGATCTACGTCAACGGTGACGCGAAGTTCAACGGCGGCGGCCTGGTCAACTCGTCGCAGGTGGCGTCCAACCTCACCGTCTATGCCGCCGGACCGGACGTGCTCCTGAGCGGCAACGCGGTCTTCTACGGCGCCCTCGTGGCGCCGGAGGCAGACGTCAAGGTCGCGGGGAATTTCGAGGGATACGGCACGATCATGGGCTGGCTGCTCACGATCAACGGCGACGTGGAGTTCCACGTGGACGAACAATTGGTCACGAGTCTGTTCGGCGCCGATCCCGTGGCGCCGGTGCTCGTGGATTGATTCGCCCCCGCGAGGGCCGGCCCGCGGCCGCCGTGGTTCCCATAAGTCGCCCGGCAAGGTGTTTGGCGGTCTTGCGATCGTCCGCGAAGCGACGTATGGCGTCATGGCGCGGCGAAAGTCGATCGTGATGATCCGTTCAATCCTTGACACAAGTCGGTGTCCAACCCGGCCGATAAGGACTAGAGATTATCGTGGGCGATCTCCCGCGCGACGGCGCGCGGGGATGGTCCCGGCCTGCACATGAGGGGTATTTCAGGAAATGGCGCGGACCGTCCGGGTCATCATTTACACGACGAATGAATCGACGCTTCCCGATCTGCGCCGGTCGCTGACGTCGATTCCCGAGGTGCGCATCGTCGCCGAGCTGGACGAGCCCAGTCTTCTTGCACAGGCCGTCTCGCAGATACCGACGGACGTCGCCATCGTCGATCTCGATCCCAACGCCATGGTGGTGATCGAGTGCGTCAAGCAACTGAGCGCCGGCGCCCCGCATCTTCCGGTGTTCGCGCTGACCACGGAAACCGACGGCAACGTCGTCCTCTCCGCGATGCGCGCCGGCGTGCGCGAGTACCTGGTCAAGCCGCTGAACATCGACGAATTCCAGCAGGCGGTCGACCGCCACGTCGTCGAACACCCCAGGAAAAAAGAGACGGGCAAACTCATTGCGATCATCGGCAGCGCCGGCGGCGTGGGGTGCACCTCTCTGGCGACCAACCTCGCGGTGGAACTCGCCGACCTGGTCGGAAGCGAGCGAAAAGTCGCCCTGGTCGATCTCGATTTCCGGTTCGGGCACATTGCCACGCTGCTCGACGTCCACGGTCAGTACACGGTGGCGGATCTGTGCCAGTCACCCGAGCAACTCGATCCCCAGATGGTGAACAAGGCCCTGGTGCAGCACGAATCGGGCGTCTACGTGCTGCGGCGGCCGCACTCGTTCGCCCAGGCGGAGCTGATCACGGCGGCGCACTGCGTCTCGGTCATCAGCACGTTGCAGGAAATGTTCGACTACGTCGTCGTCGACGGTCCGACGCGGCACGATCCCGGCGGGCGGAGCATCCTCGACGCCGCCGATTACAACTTCCTGGTCCTGCAACTCCTCGTGACCAGCGTCCGCAACACCGATCGCATGATGGAGGAGTTCGGCGTCCAGGGGTTCAACACCGAACGAATCCAACTGATCTGCAACCGCGTCGGCAACGATTCGGTGCACCTGGACCTGGAGCAGGTCGAAGCCATCCTCAACCGCAAGGTATTCACGACGATCGCCACCGACTGGAAGGCGATGAGCTCGAGCATCAATGTCGGCCAGCCCCTCAAGACCGAATACGGGAAGTCGAAAATCCGCCAGGACATCCGCGCCCTCGCCGTGAAGATCCATTCACCGGGCGCTTTCGAGGAACAGGTCGGCAAACGATCGGGCCTGTTCGGCAAGCTGCTGCGAAAGGTCACGCACGGCGAGGCACCGGATGGCCACGGAGCCCATGCGTCCGCGAAGTCGCCGCGCCCGGCGGCGGCCGGCTAAAGCGTCCGATACTACCTTCACGGCTCACGGATCGGCGGCGTCTCGACAATCGTATCGCATCATTTCATGACAGGACCAAACCGGCCGCGTCTTTCGACCGATGATGCGACGGGCCTGCATGGGGCCCGGTGAGGATCACGGAGGCAGCATCCCGTATGTTCGGACGATCCAAGGTTCCCACGCTGAAGATGCCGAAGGCGCCGACGCCTGCGCCCACGGTCAAGCCCGACGATGCGGCGCCGCCGGCGCCGAGCGCGCCGATTCAGGTGAAGTCGCCGCCCGCGGCCCCGGCTCGGCAAGCCGAACGGGAAGACGAGTTCTACGAACTGAAGGCCAAGATCCACAAGCAGCTCGTCGAAACCCTCGACCTGGCGGCCCTCAGCAAGCGAACCGGAGAGGACGTTCGCGGCGAGGTCAAGCAGGTCATCGTCAATCTCTGCGAACAGCAGGACGCCCTGCTCAATTTCAACGACCGCCAGCGGCTGGTGGGCGAGATTCTCGACGAGACGTTCGGACTCGGCCCCCTGGAAACGCTGCTGAAGGATCCGCTCATCAGCGACATCCTCATCAACGGCCCGAAGCAGGTGTACATCGAGCGCAAGGGCCGGCTCCAGCTTTCCGCCGTGACGTTCAAGGACAACGCGCACCTGATGCACGTCATCGACAAGATCGTGTCATCGGTGGGCCGCCGATGCGACGAAGTGTCGCCCATGGTGGACGCCCGGTTGAAGGACGGCTCGCGCGTCAACGCGATCATTCCGCCTCTGGCGATCGATGGGCCCTCGATGTCCATCCGGCGTTTCGGCGCCGATCCGATCACCTGGGACGACTACCTGAAGTTCGGCTCGGTCACGCAGGGCATGGTTGAGTTCCTGCGGGCCTGCGTCATCGCGCACATGAACATCATCGTCGCCGGCGGAACCGGTTCCGGTAAGACGACGCTGTTGAACAACCTGTCGACCTTCATTCCCGATTCCGACCGGATCGTGACCATCGAGGACGCGGCGGAACTGCGGTTGCGGCAGCCCCACGTGGTCCGCCTCGAGTCCCGGCCGCCGAACATCGAGGGCAAGGGAAGGATCGCGATTCGGGATCTCTTGATCAACGCGCTGCGTATGCGCCCCGACCGGATCGTCGTCGGTGAGTGCCGCGGCGCCGAGACGCTCGACATGCTCCAGGCGATGAATACCGGCCACGACGGATCGTTGACGACCATCCACGCCAACAACGTTCGCGACGCCGTGCAGCGTATCGAGACCATGGTCATGATGGCGGGGTTCGAGCTTCCGGTGAAGGCGATTCGCCAGCAATTCGCCAGCGCGGTGAACCTGATGATCAACGCGGCCCGTCTGACCGGAGGACCGCGAAAGATCATGTCGATCGCCGAGGTGCAGGGAATGGAAGGCGACGCCGTCACGATTCAGGAGTTGTTCAAGTTCGAGCAGCTCGGCATTGACGCGTCCGGACGCGCCCACGGGCGATTCGTCGCGACCGGGCTACGGCCGAGCTTTCTCGACAAGATCAAGGCGGCCGGCGTCCAGCTCGACATGGGGATTTTCGAGCGCCAGGTACTCGGAGGCGACGCGCCGGCGGCCTGAGAGGCCACGAGCGACGCATGATCATGAACGCACACAACGCAATCATTCTGGCGATGTTCGGGGACACGACGTTCGAGGAAGTCCTCCTCTATGTGCTTCCCGTTTTCGGCTCGGTCCTGTTGGCGTATGCCGTCTTCAATCTCGTCACCGATCTGCGGCGGGCCGACTCCAAGAAGGTCTCGCGCCGCCTCCGCGATCAGGGATTCAACGACCCCGGCGGCGTATCGGAGCTGGACGTTCAGGAATCCATCCTGCGCCGGCAGCGGCAGGAAAACAGCTTGGTGGCCCAGGCCCTGGCCAAGCTGAAATTCGCCCCGGCGCTGCAACGCGTGCTCGACCAGGCCAATATCCCATGGGGCGCGACGACCGTCACCATCAACCTCATCGGGTTGGCCGCGACGCTCTACATCGTCGGATACTTCGCCCGCTTCGGGCAGTGGGTGAGCATGGGGCTGGCGGCCGCCGGTTTTCTTCTGCCGCTCGCCGCCATCATCATCAAGCAGCGCATGAGGATATCGAAGTTCATGCACCAGCTTCCCGACGTCTTCGAACTCATGAGCCAGGCGCTGCGGGCGGGCCATTCGCTGGCCAGCTCGATTCTCGTCGTCAGCCAGCAATTGCCGGACCCCGTCGGAACCGAGTTCGCCCGCGTCTTCCACGAACAGAATCTGGGCATCAAGATCGAAGACGCGCTCAAGGAAATGGCCAAACGCATCGGCCTGATGGACGTCCGCTTCTTCGTGACCGCCGTGCTCATTCAGCGCCAGACGGGCGGCGACCTCGCCGAGGTGTTGGACAACATCAGCGGCGTCATCCGCGACCGCATCAAGCTGTTCGGTTCCGTCAAGGCGCTGACCGCCGAGGGCCGCCTTTCCGGATACGTCCTGCTGGCGCTGCCCGTGGTCGTGTTTGTCGTGGAGTTGTTGATCAACCCGAATTACGCCGACGTGATGATCTCGGAGAAGATGGGCCAGTATGCACTGATTGCCGCCGGAGTCTCGCAGATCTTTGGGCTGTTGATGATCCAGAAGATCGTCAACATCAAAGTGTAGGGTACCGTCATGGAATGGATCGTCCTGGGAGCATTGGTCGCGGTCGCGGTGGGCATGATTGTCTATGCCCTGCTGCCCGGCGATCACGAGAAAGAGGAAGCCGTGCGGCGGCGCAGCGCCGGGTTGTCCGCCAGTCAGGACCCCGCCGCGCTGCAATCGAAGGCCAAGCAGCGTGCCAGCAAGGCCATGCTGGACAAGGCGGCGCCGTTTCTCTCGAAACCGGTCATGCCCAAGAATGCCGAGGAGCAGTCCACGTTGCGGGCGAGAATGGCCACGGCCGGCTTTCGCAGCGAATCCGCGCCCATCGCTTTCCTCGCCTGCAAGACCATCTTCGGCGTGGGGCTTTGTCTGCTGGGACTGGCCTACGCGACCGGGACCGGCCAGGAATCCAAGCATGTGCTCTACTATTCGATCGGCGGAATCGGCGTCGGGTTTCTGCTGCCGGAATTGTGGCTGCGGACGACCATCCGAAAACGCGTCGAGGCGATTCGCAACGGGCTTCCGGACTCTTTGGACCTGATGGTCGTGGCCGTCGAGTCGGGACTCGGGCTCGATGCCGCCATGCTGCGCGTCAGCGACGAAATGGGACACGTCCATCCGGCGCTGGCCGAGGAGTTTCAGATCGCCATGATCGAAACGCAGATGGGCGTCACGCGGGCGGCGGCGCTGTTCAAGATGTCCGAACGTTGCGCCGTGCAGGAAATGCGGGCCCTGGTCGCCATGATCTCGCAGGCCGAAAAGCTGGGAACCAGCATCGCCAAGGCCCTGCGAAACCAGGCGGAAACGCTGCGCACCAAGCGGCGTCAGAAGGCCGAGGAGCGCGCTCAGAAAACCGCCGTCAAGCTGCTGATCCCCCTTGTGCTCTTCATCTTCCCGGCAATCTTCGTCGTCGTCGCCGGACCGGCGGTGATTCATCTCGTCAAGACGTTTGAGGGCGGCGCGCTGAAGATGTAGGATCCGCGTCCCCGGCTTTCGCCCCGCCAGGTCGTAAGCCGCACCCCGGCGTCCCATTGCCATGCGGCTTGCACTCGTCAGATGCGCGCTAAAGTTGCGCTAAGGCCCGGCCCGTCCCTCGATCGGCCGGCCCGTTCCAGTCAGATCAAGGTCGTCACTCGGGTCCTGTCATGGCGTGCCACGCGTCGCTGCGCCGGACGGCCAGTTTGATCGACGCACTCCCCCATCGCGTTATAATGCCGCCCTATTCGAGGCGGCGCGGAGAATCTCGTTCATTCCCATGAGGCACGACGAGCCAACGCCATGCAAAACGCGACAATCCTAGTGGTGGACGACGAAGACGACCTTGTCGAGTCGATCCGGTTCAACCTTCAGAGAAATCAGTATCGCGTGCTCACCGCCGGCGACGCCGCATCGGCCATCGAACAGGCCCGGAACTGCAAGCCCGACTTGATCCTGCTGGACATCATGCTTCCTGGACCGAGCGGGCGCGACGCGGCCGTCGTCCTGCGCAGCGATCCGCTCACGCGGCAGATTCCCATCATCATGCTGACCGCCCTGTCGGCGGAGGGCGACGTCGTCCTGGGACTTCAGATGGGAGCCGACGATTACGTGACCAAGCCCTTCAGTATGGACGTCTTGTTGGCGCGCGTCGCCGCGGTCCTGCGCCGCCCCGCCTCCGCCGGATTGGCGGCTCGCGTTCTGCGCGCCGGCGCGCTGACGGTGAACCGCGACCGGCACGTCGTGGAGGTCGAGGGCATGGCGATCCCCGTCACGCTCACCGAGTTTCGCCTGCTGGAGGCGCTGATCGTCGCCAGGGGCCGGGTCCTTTCGCGCGACCAGCTCGTGTCCAGGGTCATGGGTCCCGACATCACGGTCACCGACAGAACCATCGACGTTCACACGACGTCGCTGCGGCGCAAGCTGGGGCGTCATCGCGAGTTGGTGGAAACGGTTCGCGGCGTCGGATATCGTTTTGCCGACGTGTGGCAGGAATCCAGGGTCGGCTGCTGACGACAGGCCCAGGCGCGCGGTCCGGTGGCGGCGCGCGACGCATTCGCTCCGACCGGCGCGGTCAGCACGGCGGGGGCATCCGTGGCGAAAGCGAAGACGACCGAATGGCAGGGTCGGTTCTTCAAGCGCGTCTTCACGCGCGTCGCCCTGCTTCTCTGCGCCGGCATGCTCGTCGCCGGCGCCATCACCTGGCAGATCATGCAGACCTGGCTCCGTGACGACACGGCCGCCCAGCTCTCGAAGAGCGTTCAACTCGCCCGGCAGGTCATCGAGCACGGCTGGCCATTTGCACCGCCGGCGTCGCTTCAGTCCGAATGCCTGCAAGTCCGCGAACAGACGGGTCTGCGGCTGACGATCGTCGCGCCGTCGGGTCGCGTCCTCGGCGATTCCGATGCCGAGCCGGAGCATATGGAGAATCACGCCGCGCGCCCGGAAATCGCCGCGGTCCTGGACGGACGAACCGGGCGCGACGAGCGAACCAGCGCGACCGTCGGGCTGTCTTTCTTGTACGTCGCGGCCCCCCTGGTGATCAACGACGAGTTGGTCGCCGTCGTTCGCGTCGCGGCGCCCGCGGCGGATCTGGATCGCCGCGAACAGGCGCTGCTACTCTGGATCGGGTCAGGCCTGGCGGTGGCGTTGCCGCTGGCCCTGGTCATCGCGTGGTTCCTGGCCCGGGCGCTGGCGGGGCCGATTCAGCGCGTGGGCGCCTGGGCCCAGCGCATGGCGACCGGCGACCTGTCGACGCGCGTCGAAGTGCGCGGCGAGGACGAGGTGCGACAGGTGGCCGAAGCGCTCGAACGAATGCGCAAGACGCTGGCGGCGCGCATTCGCGAGGTGCAATGTCAGCGGCACGACTTGCAGATCACGGTGGCCCACCTGGAGGAAGGCGTCGTCGCCGTCAATCGCAAGGGGATCGTCCTGCTGGCCAACGCCGCGGCCAAGCGGCTATTGGGAATGGGACACGCCCCCGAGGGCGGGCCGCTCACCGAACAATTGGCCCAGCGATCGTTGCGCCGGCTCTGGCAAAAGACACTCGAGACCGGACAGCTCGAAACGCGGCGCGAGCTGGTCCTGCATACGCCCGCCGGGCTGCGCACCGTCGACGTGTCGATCCTGCACGTCGCTCCGGAAGCCGACACGCCGATCGTCTGGCTCGTCTGCCTGCGTGACATCACGGCCCTGGCGCGGACCGTGGCCATGAAGGCGGACTTCGTCGCCAACTCGTCCCACGAGCTGCGCACGCCCGTGGCCAGCATTCGCGCCGCCGTCGATACGCTCAAGGAAGCGGGGATCGACGATGCCGCGCGGGATCGCTTTCTCGCCATGATCGATCGCAACGTGACGCGGCTCACCTCGCTGACGGACGACTTGATGCACCTGAACAAGGTCGAATCGCCGTCGGCCGAGCCGGAGCCCGCGACGTTCGCCGTCGGAGACGTGTTCAAGACGCTGGAGTTCGTCTTCGCCGAATCCCTCCGCGAGAAGTCCGCCGTTCTCGATTTCTCCTCCGAGGTGGCGCAACTGCACGCCGACGCCAAATGGCTGGAGCTGATCCTCAAGAACCTCATCGACAACGCCATCCAGTTCATCGAAGACGGCGGCCGCGTCGACGTTCGCTGCCGGCGCGACGGGCCGCGCATCGCCTTCGAGGTCGCCGACGACGGATGCGGCATTCCCCACGAGGACATCGACCGCGTCTTCGAGCGCTTCTACCAAGTCGACAGGGCGCGGCGATCCAAGCCCGGCGGGACCGGCCTGGGATTGGCCATCGTCAAGCACGCCGTCCACGCCATGCAGGGCGAGGTCGCCATCACCAGCGCCGTCGGCGTCGGCACGACCGTTCGCTTCTGGATTCCATGCGCGCCGCTTCCCGTCGCCGCCCGCGACGCGATGTCCGACCCGTTGCCGCGCTGAGGGGCGCGCCCTACGATCCGCGTATGCCCCGCGCCGCCGTCGTCACCGTCTCCGACCGCCGCTCAAATGGCGAAAAAGTGGACACCGCCGGGCCCGCTGCCGCGAAGCTCCTCGTCGGTCTCGGTTGCGAGGTTAGCGAATCATGTTGCATCCCCGATGAGTTCGACCTGATTCACGCGACCGTCAGATCGCTGGCGGCCCGCTGCGACCTGATCGTCACCACCGGCGGCACCGGCGTCGGCCCCCGCGACGTGACCCCCGATGCGCTCACGCCGCTGTTCGACAGGCAGCTTCCCGGGTTCGGCGAGATCATGCGAGCCGGCAGCTACTCGAAAACGCCGCTGTCGATCATCTCGCGCGGCGGCGCCGGCGTCATCGGTCACACGCTCGTCGTCATGCTTCCGGGAAGTCCGCGCGGCGTCCGTGACGGGCTCGAACTCGTCGGTCCCGCGATTCGCCACCTGCTCGCCCTGCTGGCCGGCCGGGTGGACGATTGCCAGCCCACGGTAGGCGGCGATGCGCCGATGGGCGATTCGTCGATGGCGGCGAACGCCGACGCCGGCGCCGCCGATATGAGAGTCGATGATCCCCATCCGTGACGATAATCCGACGTCGGGCAGGACGCACGTCACGATCGCCCTGATCGTCGTCAACGTCGCGATCTTCGTCTTCCAGATCACGCGCGACGACCAGGAATCGATGGTCTGGAAGTATGGTTACGTGCCCGCCCAGTTGACCGTGGGCGCGGAGAAGTTCAAGGAGGAGCTATCGCGACAGGGCCGCGACGTGTTGGTGACCGATCGCCTCGGACGGGTGCGGACGAATATCTTCGGTCAGCCGATCGTCGTGCGCCAGCCGTTGCCGGTCGAGGCGGCGACCGCGCTGCCCGCGTGGATCAACATCTTCACCTGCATGTTTCTGCACGGCGGCTGGATGCACCTGCTGGGCAACATGCTCTATCTATGGATCTTCGGCAACAACGTCGAAGACCGGCTGGGCCCGGTCCTTTTCTTCATCTTCTACATCGGTACGGGCCTGATCGGAAATCTCGCCCACACGGTCTTTCAGCAATCCTGGGCGCCGCTCGTCGGCGCCAGCGGCGCGATCAGCGGCGTCATGGGCGCGTATATCCTTCTCTACCCCCACACGCGCATCCTGGCCCTGGTGCCGCTCGGTTGGTACTGGTTCACCGTGAAACTGCCGGCGTGGCTGTTTCTCGGCATTTACATCGTCGCGCAGAACCTGTTCCCCGCGACCTTCGGCCGGCCCGACAGCGTGGCGTATTGGGCCCACATCGGCGGCTTCGCGGCGGGCGTCGCGCTGATCTACCTGTTCCCCCTTCGGCCCGCTGCCCGCGCGCAGTCCGTCCGCGCCTTCCATCCCGACGACGCGGACTTCGAGATCTGATCGGCGCGGATGGGCCGCCGATTCGTCGGTCGCCGCCGGGCATTGCTTCCCACCCTGCCGCGACCTATAACCCCTCACGCGCCGAACCCTCGTGCCGTCGGCGATGCGACGGATCACTGCCCCGAGTAGTCACGTGACCTCGACCGGATTGGAAAGCGACGCGGCGGCTCCGCGCATCGATCGGGAAGCGATCGACGGTGCGTTCGACGCCATGACCGGCGCCGAAGACGTCGTGGCAACGGTCCCTTCGGAGATCCGGCGCGCGGATTTGCTGCTGACCGGCCCGGTGCGGCACGCCGTCTTCTGGCTCGCCCTTCCCATTTTCGGCGAACAACTGCTCAACGCGGCGATCGCCTGGAACGACACCTATCTCGCCGGGCGCGTCTCCGCCGCCGCCACCGGCGCCGTCGGATTCGCCAGCTACGTCAGTTGGCTCATGACGATGCTCTTCGGCCTCGTTGGCATCGGGGCCACGGCCATCGTCGCCCGGGCCGTCGGCGCCAAGAACCCGCGCGAGGCGTTGCACGCCACCAACCAGGCGATGACCCTGTCGGTCCTGCTGGGGCTGGCGGGGACCTTCGGCGTGGCCGCCGTCGCGCCGTTGTTCGCGCATCTGCTCAACATGCGGGGACACGCCGCCGACGCCGCGATCCACTACCTCCGCGTCGAATCGCTCGGCCTCATCGGCGCCGCCGTCTCCCTTTCGATGGCCGCCTGCCTGCGCGGCGCGGGCGACGCGCGCACCCCGCTGAAAATCCTCGGCGGCGTCAACGTCGTCAACATGGCCCTGAGCTGGGTCCTGGCTTTCGGTGTCGGCCCCTGGCCCGGAATGGGGCTGGTCGGCATCGCCTGGGGCACGGTCATTGCCCGCTGGCTCGGCGCCCTGGGGTTCATCGCCGTCATGCAACGACGCGACCACGTCCTGCGCCTCTGCGCCTTCGACATGCGGCCGGATCGCCCCCTGATCAAACGCATGCTCCGCGTCGGCGTGCCGGCGGCGGTGGACGGGGCGCTGATGTTCTCCGGGCATTTCGTCTTCATGGCCATCGTCAGCCGCGTGCCGGGCGCCTTTTCGCCGGAAGTCGTCTACGCCGCCCACGTCGTGGGCATCCGCATCGAATCGCTCAGCTACTTGCCCGCCAGCGCGTTCATGTTCGCCGCCTCGACGCTCGTGGGGCAGAATATCGGTGCCGGCCAGATGGCCAGGGCCCATCGCTGCGCCCACGAATCGACCCGCCAAGCGTCGTGTTTCCTCCTCGCCGTGGGATTGGTGCTGTATTTCGGCGCCGAGGAGATGTTTCGCCTGCTCTCGAACAACGAACAGGTCTGGGCCGCGGGCGTGCCGGCGCTGCGGGCCCTGGCGTTCTTTCAACTGACGCTGGCGCCGCTGATCGTCTATACCGGCGCGCTGCGCGGCGCGGGAGATACGCGTGTGCCGATTGCGATCACCCTCGCCGGGCTCCTGCTGATGCGCATCCCCGTGGCCCTGTTCGGCGGTTTCGTGCTCCAGTGGGGTCTGCTGGGGGCGTGGCTGGGCATGTTCGCCGACCTGACGGTCCGCGCCGGCCTGCTCACCTGGCGGTTCGTCAGCGGCGCGTGGGAGCGGATCAAGGTCTGAGCGCAGGATACCGACGCCAGCCGATGAAGGGGCGATCCCCGACGAGACGGGGCGTGATCCCTGCGGCGCGGCGCGGTATCATCCTCGCGCCATGCGCGACGCGTCGCACCGAATGTTCCTTCGAGGAGCGGAGCCGGCCTGAGTGAAACCGCTGGTCGCCATCATCATGGGCTCGGCGGCCGACTGGCCGATCATGGAGCACGCCGCCGTCGAGCTCGACGCGCTGGGCGTGCCGCACGAGGTGCGCGTCATGTCCGCCCATCGAACGCCGGACCTCGTTCGCGAATACGTTTCCGGCGCCGAGTCGCGCGGGGTTGAAGTCATCATCGCCGCCGCGGGCTGCGCCGCCCACCTGGCCGGCGCCGCCGCCGCGCATACCGTCCTGCCGGTGCTGGGCGTTCCGCTCGATACGTCGGCGCTCAAGGGACTGGACGCCCTCTTGGCGACCGTGCAGATGCCGGCGGGAATCCCGGTGGCCACGTTCGCCATCGGCAGGGCCGGCGCGATCAACGCCGCCATTTGCGCCGCGATGATCTGCGCATCGAGCCGCCTCGAGCTGCGCGACGCCATTCGTGCCCGCCGCGCCGCCGACGCCGCGAAGATCGCGGCCCATCCCGATCCCCGCGTCGGATAGCGACCGGCTCTTGCACGATCAACGGGTGATTCGGGCATCACTCCCGGGCCGAAGCGATGATTCGCAGTGGACCGCCCCCCCGCGGTAAGCCCCGCCGAGCGATGCCAACGATGTCAAACGATCGCCTCTTCCATTTCGCGCCGCCGCTTCTTGCCCGACTGCGAACTCGAGGTCGAAGCGCCGTCATCCTCGTTCTCGACGTCGCGCATGACGCGCTCGAAGGCGGCGACGACCTTCGGGTCGAACTGCGTGCCCGACGCCTCGCGGATGATGTTGATCGCCTCGACCGGCGTGCGTCCCCGGCGATAGGGACGGTCGGTGACGATCGCATCGTAGGCGTCGGCCACCGAGACGACGCGGGCCCCCAGCGGAATGTCTTCGCCGTGCCTGCCCTCGGCCTTCGACGAAGCGCAGTAGTGGTCGTGGTGGTGCATGATCACGGGGATCGCCCCCTCGACGATCGACCCCAGCGAGCGGACCAGCTCGGCGCCGCGGACGGTGTGCGTCGCCATTTCGGCGCCTTCCGTCTCGTTGAGGGACGACGCCTTCTGGATCAGCCGCGTCGATATCTCCACCTTGCCGATGTCGTGCAACAGCGCACCGACGCGGATGTTTTCAATCTCCGTGTCCTTGAGCTTCATCTGGCGGGCGATCGACTCCGCCAGGTCCGCCACGCGGATCGAATGCGATTTCGTATACTGGTCCGTCGCCTGGAGATACTTCGAAAGGATCTCGATAATGCCCATGTAGGCGTCGCGCAATTCGCGGATGTGCTCGGCGCGCTGATCGCAGAGCGTGCCGACCAGAATCGCGACCAGTCCGAGGAAGCCCCCCCAGACCGCGATCGTCAGTCCCAGCACCAGCGGCGTCGTGATGCCGGCGGTGTAGTGGGGCGTGTCGACGATGGCGAAGATGCCAACGGCGAGAACCGAAAATAGCGCCGTCGTGCCGGCGACCGTGCGCCCGAAGAAATGGGCAGCGATGATCACCGGCAGATAAAAAAAGTGAAGCAGCAGCAGCGGAAGACCCGTGAACTGGTGCGCCGCGATCGTCACGATCAGGACCGCCGTCACCAGCAGCAATTCGAAGGACTTGTCCGACAGCGACCGGATCGGCGAGCCGCGCAACGACCGATTGAGAACTTCGCGATTGACTTCCTGCATCGCTCTCCCCGCTCCTTGTAATACGAATTCTTTGGTTTTAGATCGGGTTTTGCGTCAGGCGAGTTTATTTCTTGTTGTGTGTCCGGTCCCGCAGGCCGGTAAGCATGAGGTCGCATATGGAAAAATTATCGGCCGGACATTTAGCCAAGAATCGGCAGGCCGGCGGCGATCGGCTCGGCGAGCAGGTCGTATCCCTCGCGCCCGATGCAACGGGCCTCGGCGAAATCCCCCGGATCGTATTCGCCGCCCCGCACCTGCACGACGCTGTCGACGTCCGGCGCCTGGCCCTGGTGCCGCGATGGGTACACGCCGTCGCGTCCGAAATCATCGATCAGGACGGTCAATGTCTTGCCCTTCATCGCCTCCGCCTTCGCGAACGCGACCTCCTGTTGAATCCGCATCAACCGATCGACCCGCGACGCGATCACCTCCGGCGGCAGGTGGCCGTTCATTCGATGCGCCGGCGTGCCCGACTCGTCGGAATAGGGAAAGACCCCCATGGCGTCGAAACCGAAATCGCGGACGAAGTCGCAAAGCTCGTCGAACTCCCCATCGGACTCACCCGGAAAGCCGGCGATCAGCGTCGTCCGGATCGCCACGCCGTCGATTCGCGCGCGGAGCTTGGCCAGAAGCGCCTCCGTCTGTTTCCGCGTCACCCGACGGTACATCGTCCGCAGGACGCGATCATTGATATGCTGAAGCGGGATGTCGATGTACTTCGCGACGCGCCCGCACTGCCCGATGGCATCGATCATCTCGTCGGTGAAATCGGACGGGTACGCGTACATCAGGCGAATCCAGCGCACGCCGCCCAGGGAATTCAACTCCCGCAGCAGCCCGGCGAGCCCCGGCTGGTAGCCGATGTCAGCGCCGTAGCTCGTCGTGTCCTGCCCGATGAGATTGAGCTCGACCGCTCCGTCGGCGATCAGCTCCCGCGCCTCGGCGAGGATGTCCGGCACGGTCTTGCAGTGCATCGGTCCGCGGATCGACGGGATGGTGCAGAAGGTGCACTTCTGGTTGCACCCCTCGCTCATTCGCAGGTACGCGTAGTGCGCCGGCGTCAGCCGCAGCCGCGCCCGGTCGGACCGGTTCGCCCCGGCCCAGGAGGCGGCGTGATACTCCCCGAGAAAGACCGTCCTGCCGTCGGCTCCGGCGGCGCCATCCCGCATCTCGTTCGACTCGCCGGTGACGGCCCGCACGATGTCGCGACGGTGGTTCACGCCGACCAGCGCGTCGATCTCCGGGATCGCTTCGAGGAGTCCGTGGCCGTCGCGCTGTACCAGGCACCCGGCCGCCACGATTCGCCGCAGGGCGCCCGCGCGCTTCTGCGCCGCCGCTTCGCGGAGGACGCCCAGCGCCTCGTCACGGCTCGCGCCGAGGAAGCCGCAGGTGTTGACGATCATCACGTCGGCCTCGCCGGCGCCCGGCGCGACGATGCCGCAGCCCGCCTCGGCCAGCAGTCCCAGCATCTTCTCGGAGTCCACCAGGTTCTTGGGACAACCCAGCGAGACGAACGATACGGTCGGTCCTTCCACGGGCGGATCCTTTCGACGACCGATGATTATAACTCGAATCGCGCCGCTGCGATCCACCGCCCCTTCGGATCCCGCGGCGTCGTCGATGGGCACTCGCAGCAGCGAAATAAGGGCCGCGACCGCGTCTCCGCATCCGCGACCGTGCTTCACCGAGCCGCGACCGTGCTTCACCGAGCCGCGACCGTGCTTCACCGAGCCGCGACCGTGAGGGAGCGGGTTCTGACTTGCTCCCGGCCACCATCGGGACAGCGCATGATCGACTATCTCAAACGTTCGAAACGGGAACCCGCTTGCTTCACCGAGCCGCGACCGTGAGGGAGCGGGTTCTGAAATCGACACTCCGCCGACCATGGAACCCGCTTGCTGACGCGCGCGGCTCGGAAAGTCCGGCCCGCCTGCGCGTGATACAATCCGGCCGGCCGAATCGACAGCGCCACCGGAGATCGCCAGGCATCATGCTCACCCTCGCCATTGCCGTCGGCAGTCTTGTTCTCTACCTCGTCGCCTACCACACCTACGGCCGCTGGCTGTCGCGCCGTTTCTTTCGCCTCGACCCCGCCGCCCCGGTGCCCAGCAGGGAGATCAACGACGGCCGCGACTTCGTCCCCACGCGCCGCGGCGTCCTCTTCGGCCATCACTTCACCAGCATCGCCGGCACCGGACCGATCGTCGGCCCCGCCCTGGCCGTCATCTGGGGATGGCTCCCCGCCCTGATCTGGGTCCTCTTCGGCAGCATTTTCATCGGCGCCGTCCACGACCTCGGGGCCCTCGTCGTCTCCATGCGAAACCGCGGACAAACCATCGGCGAAGTCGCCGGCCGACTCATCAACCCGCGGGTCAAGGTATTGTTCCTGCTCATTCTCTTTCTGTCGCTGACGATCGTCCTGGCCATCTTCGGGCTGGTCATCGCCAGCATCTTCGACATGTATCCCGCCAGCGTCCTGTCGGTCTGGGTCGCCATGCCGGTGGCCGTCGTCGTCGGCGTGCTGGTCTATAAGAAGGGCTATTCGCCGCACGTGCCGGCGCTGGTCGCGCTGGTGATCATGGTCGGCGCCGTCGTGCTGGCGGCGCTGGTGCCGGCGCTGCAAATCAAACTCGCGCCATTCACCGTGGCCGGGCTCACGGTCAGCCCGGTCATCTCCTGGTCGCTGGCCCTGTTCGTCTATTGCTTCTTCGCCAGCGTCCTGCCGGTCTGGCTGCTGCTCCAGCCGCGGGACTACGTCAACAGTTATCTACTCATCCTCGGGCTTCTGATGATGGTCGTCGGGATCGGGGCGGCGACGCTCTTTACCGAGGGCGGCGCGCCGATCGTCGCCCCGGCCGTGCGCACCGACGTGGCGGGGGCCCCGCCGATCATGCCGTTTCTCTTCGTGACCATCGCCTGCGGGGCGATCAGCGGCTTCCACTGCCTGGTCTCCAGCGGCACCAGCAGCAAGCAGATCGCCTGCGAGACCGACGCCCAGTTCATCGGCTACGGCTCGATGCTGACCGAGGGCTTTCTCGCGGTGCTGGTGATCCTCGCGTGCTGCGCGGGGCTGGGAATGGGAGCTTGGACGCGAATGGGAGTTTGGATGCGAATGCCCTTGGCGCCTGCCGGTGGCCTTCGTATGGATTCTATCGTGTTACAGTCTCCCGAGTTAGCTCAATCAATCACATTTCTAGATCCCACTCTAGCAACGCCTGCCGGAAACACGTTTGTACTGATCCAAGAGTTTGGGAGCGAGCCGTACATGCAAGCCATCAATCCGGTGCCATGTGCCCAGCACGAATTGAGACCGGACCTCGGGGCTCCTCATAATTTCAAAATCGGCGACGCCATAGCGCTCCAAGGTGGCGCGATGACGCTCAACTCTGTAAGTGATGTAACGCTTCATGGGCCGATCGCGTGGAACAGTCGCTACGAATCCTGGTCCGCGTCGGGCGGGTTGGCGCGGACGGTCGGCGCGTTCGTTGACGGCGCGGGCAACTTCGTCGCCGCCACGGGGATTCCCCGGCCCGTGGCCGTGGCGCTGATGGCCGTGCTGGTCGCGTCGTTCGCCGCCACGACGCTGGACACCGCCACGCGCCTCCAGCGCTACGTCGTGCAGGAACTGGCCGCCACGTTTCACATCGCCCCGCTGACCGGCCGCTACGGCGCGACCCTCTTCGCCGTGCTCACCGCCGCCTTCGTCGCCGCCATGCCCCCGCCGGGACAGACCTGGGCCGGCGGCATGGGCCAGGGCGGGCTCATCCTCTGGCCGGTCTTCGGCGCGACGAACCAGCTCCTCGCCGGTCTGGCGTTCATGGTCGTCGCCTTCTATCTCGCGCGGCGGCGGATGCCGACCTGGTTCATCGCCATCCCCGCGGTGGCCATGCTGGTCATTCCCTTCGTCGCTGTGGTGTACCAGGTCTTCAACGCGACCGACGGCTGGCTGCCCGGCGGGCAGTATCATCTGGTGGTGACCGCCGGCGTGATCCTGGCGCTGGAGCTGTGGATGGCCGCCGAAGCGCTCAAGCTCTGGCCAACGGTCCGCGGCGTGATGGAGTCGCCCCTGCCGCCGCTGCGCCGCGGATTCCCCGTCGTCGAAGTCGCGGCGAATCCAACGTCCGGCGCCGGGCGTACCTGCTGATTAGCGCCGCGAACAGAGCGGCGTTTTCGATTCACCGAGCCGCGGCGCGATCCGAGCCGCGGCGCGATCAGAGCCGCGTTTTCGATTCACCGAGCCGCGACCGTGAGGGAGCGGGTTCTTCTACCGGCCGACACACACGAATCGCGACAAGCCAAAACCCGCTTCCTTACAGGCGCGGCTCGGACGTGATGATCGCCCGGAAATGGCGCCTCCCGTTTCGGTTTGCGCCGACCGCTCCGTCACCGTCGCGGCTCTGAAAAGTCCTGCCCCGCTCGCGATTGCTTGGGGCTCAGAGCGGAATCGCCGACCTCGCGCTTCTTGGTCAACGCCGACGCCAGCAAACCCGACGGCACCGACACGAGGCCGAGTACGAGGATCAACTCGAAAAACGACTGAAGTTCGCCCCGGAACCAGCGAAACACTTGAACTTGGTGAAGACTGCCAGGTGACTCCGCACAACGTCGCCTTGAAGTCGATCGTAAAGCGCGGTCTCGTGATAAGTCCATTGAATTTCAGAGGTTGTGAATTGCGCGCCTGACATGGATGTCGGTGACAATGCCTAACTTTTCATCGCGACGGGCCGCCAGAAATCGATAATCCAGATTATTGACATGTGTTGGGGGGGGGGGGGTACAATTTGATGCGTAGGTTTCAGAACGTTTTCCGGCTGGTTCGCCGGATGGACTCGACAAGACTGGAATGCGGAAACATTCGGAGGTGTCACGATGAAACGCGCGTTTGTCGTTTTCCTGTCGGCCTTCTTGATTGCATACTGTGTCACCATGTCGAGCGCAATTGTCATGGGGAGCGTCGGCGCAAATGATTGCACCGGATGCGACGGTATTTCGACGACCTTGACCTGCGAGAGCGGTGGTGGGTGTCCCGGGTCGATCAGACTCGGAGTCGACTGCTCAAAGTGCTGCAACGGTACTACTTGCCACAAGAAGGAGGGTTACGCCCATACCGAGCCCCCTCCAAATTGAGAGCGAACGCCGCAGAGTTTCGATTCACTAATTCCCGAAGATGGGCGACGGCGAAAGGTCCACTGACTCTGTAGTATACTTGGAATGGGGAAATCGCACGCTCACAGGCGCGAGATGACGCTCAAGAACTCGGGTCGGTCCGTCGTAATTCGCATTGCCGCTGTGGCCGTCGTGCTCTTGGCGGCTTACCTTTACTACCATTTTTTTGCAGTGCGGGCCGAGACTGCCGCGACGACCGCGCGCATTCCGAATGTTGTCAAATGGGAGGAGTCACGCCGACCGTTCTGGAACACTCTCAAATACATTTCTCTTTCTGACCGCGACGCGATTAGGGATAGTCTGGGCAAGTCGGTTGCAGGGTCACCGCTGCTATCCGGGCTGACCCAGCCGCAGAAAACTGCGCTGATCGAGTCCTCCGTTGTCGCCATCCAGTCACTTCGTGCCGAGACGCCCGACGAATACCTGGAAGCCATTCTGCCTCTTCGCCGGCTTCGCAGCGATGTGAAGGATGATACGCACCTGCTGTTGAGCTACAAAATGTTGACGGGACAACCCGTCTCAGTTGACATGTCTCCACGCGATTTGCTGACGGTTTTCTTGCAGGGGCGACCCGATCTGCAATCTCGTGCTACGGAAATCTCCGTCGGAGATTCGCGAGGAATCGTACTCGCCCTCGGAGAGTGGGACGGCAAGTCGCGAGAGCGCTGGAAAGACGATTCGAATTGGACGGAGGAATGGGCAAACGAAGCGTCCACTTCCTTTGTCCGCCTGACCGAGCCCCCTGAGACTCCTTCGTCGCTTATTGAGCGGAACGGCTCCGTTCTTCGGCTGAGCATGAGTTTCGTCGTCCGCAATGCGGACGAGCACTGCGTACCACTTTACTTCGGGTTCTGCTGGGACCCTGGCGCTGAGTCGTGGTGCTTCGAAAGCGCGTACATACAAACAGACGAGCCGCTTTTCTGGCCTATTTGAGGGTTTTGGGGCAATTGACAGACAATGTGAAGCACACTGCTCCTATTTAGGCATGAATCCACTCGGGGACATCATCTGGCCGTGGTATAACTGCCTCGCGACTCTGCTTTCCCTCGCCGTGGCATTCGTTTTTGCACTGGCCGGATTTGCAAAGATAGACGATCCGACATCCGCGATCGTTTTTCTCAAGCTCGGCTTTGACGTGCCATTCGATGCAGCCGCGCGGCTCGTTCTTATGATCGCTTGCGTTGAAATGGTGCTTGCCGGCTGGTTGGCGTTTGATCTGGGACGTTCATTGCGACCGGCTGTAGCGGGACTCGCCCTGGTTGGGTGCTTTTCCGGCTTGCTGCTTGCCGTCGCACATGCCAATCCGAGGTCGACTTGGACTTGCGGATGCTTCGGCGCACTGCAACCGCCATGGGGAGGGAAAACCCTGATGAGCCATCTTAAGTTCGATCTGGTTTTGGCTGCCGCATTCCTGTGTCAGACGGCGACATGGCGAATCGCGAATCGGGGCGAGAAACCGAATCGCCGCGGAGGCAATTCGGCCGCAGGATGTCGAGTGACCGCTGAATTGAAATGACCACAAGCAACAGATACTCCCTGCCTCACCGATACGGCAAACGACAAGTCGGCGATGAGCCCGCGTTTGGGATCACCCTAGTCGAGATTCTCGTATCCCTCGGAATCCTTTCCCTGCTGATCAGTCTGGTTGCGCCGGCATTGGGTCGCGCGAGGTCACGAGGGCGCGTTGCCGCTTGCCTGGCCAACGCCCAATCCATCAACTCGGCAATGGTCATGTACCTCGCTGACGACAGCCGAAATCTGCCGTGGTTCTATGTGCACCGAATTGACGAGTGTGGATCGCTGCATCCGTACCCTGGAGCGACGGACTTCTCAACCTTCTCGTGGGGTGGAATGCTCCCTGGAAAGAGTGCCGGTACGCTAGATGCACAAATGACTCCCGTGGAGCTTCGACCTTTCACTCGCTATATCGCGCCAACGGCGCGCGGATTCGAGATCGTAAAGTCCTATGTATGCCCCGCCGACAACAGCGCGTCGAGTCCGAGCTTTGATTCGGGCTGTGCCAGCGCAAGCATCAATAACGGGCCTGCGAACTGGCAGGTATTCGGAACGAGCTACAGCATCAATTGGCACTGGGTGCGAAGCCTTGACGCAATCGAGCCGAACATCAAGGGGCTTGATAAGAGAATCATGCAGTTGGGACCAACGTTCCTGCGTAGACAATCCGGTGGATCGGCCTCGCGCGCGATTTGGATGAGCGAAAACCATATGGATCAACTGCTGAACGCTGCGCGCCCGTCCGCAAAAGGGCATCCCTCTGGCCTTCAGGCCGAGGGTTGGCATGGGAGCTATTCAGTTCACACTGCGATGTTTCTCGACGGTCATGCCGATCACCGCTATTTTGACACAAGATTGACCGACGGGCCCGGTTGGACGGCGGTGCCCGCGAGTGTGGTCCCAGGAGCATGAGTCACAAAACGAATCATCCCTCCCCTACATTTTTATGAGGGCGGGTTTGCCACGACTGATATCTGCTTCGAATTTGACGAAATTCACAGTGGCGGCACCCGCCGTAACCCGTTATCCTGCACGGCCTTTACCGCGTTTGGCGCCATGGATGGCGTCGGGGCGGTAGCGGCGGCGGACGGGGCTCGGCGCGTGCGGATGGGGCGGGCGCGGCCCGATCGTGAGGGCGCTGGCGCGGTCCGGGCGGCTGACACGGCGTTTCGGGATCGGGCTGTCGTCGCCGTCGCGGCGTAAGGCCGAGTTCTCCGACAGCGTCGGGGCGGCGGCCGCCGATGTTACAATTGGCAGGGAGGCGACAGACCCTTTAATCATGCTCCTCAAGAAGCTCACGGCCAGCGGTTTCAAATCCTTCGCCGACAAGACCGAATTCGAATTCGGCGCCGGCATCACCTGCATTGTCGGCCCCAACGGCTGCGGCAAGAGCAACGTCGTCGACGCCATCAAGTGGGTCCTCGGCGAGCAGTCCGCCAAGAGTCTCCGCGGCAAGCAGATGCTCGACGTGATCTTCAGCGGTTCCGGCACCCGCAAAAGCGCCGGCATGGCCCAGGTCGATCTGACCTTCGACAACGCCGACGGCGCCCTGCCCACCGACCAGACCGAGGTCGTCGTCTCCCGGCGGCTGTTCCGCTCCGGCGAGAGCGAATACCTGATCAACAAGCAGGCCTGCCGCCTCAAGGACGTCCGCGAACTGTTCCTCGACACCGGGGTCGGCGTCGACGCCTACAGCGTCATCGAGCAGGGGCGCGTGGACGTGCTGTTGCAGGCCAACCCGGCCGAGCGGCGCATGATCTTCGAAGAGGCCGCCGGCATCAGCAAGTACAAGGTCCGCAAGAAGGAGGCCCAGCGTCGGCTGGAGCGCGTTAATCAAAACCTGCTCCGCGTGCAGGACATCGTCGAGGAGATCGAAAAGCGCCTCCGCAGCGTCAAGCTCGCCGCCGGCAAGGCCCGCCACTACCAGGAACACACGCAGCGCCTCCGCGAGCTGCGCAGCACCTACGCCCTGGCGGAGTACCACCGCCTGCGCAGCGGCGAGCAGGACGAGCAGCGGGCCGCCGACGACATCAGCGACGAGGTGACGCGGATTCGCACCGCCCTGTCGAACAACGAAGCCGAGTCCAGCCGGACGAACGTGCGGATCGTCGACCTGGAGCGCGAGACGTCCGAGGCCGAGAGCCGCCTGCTGACGGTTCAGTCGCAGATCACCGGCCAGCAGGAGCGCATCGCCGCCGCCGAGCGGCGAATCGCCGACCAGAATGAACTACTCTCGCGGTCGCGCGAACGTTTGAGCGGATTCGACGAGCAGGTTGCGGCGCTGGACGAGCGCGTCGCGGCGCAGCGGCAATCAATCGAGTCGATCGAGGCGGAGTCGACGACCCTGCAGACCGAACTGGCCGAACAGCAGCAGCGCGATCGGGCCCAGGCGACCGAGCTGGTCCGAACGCAGCAACGCCTCGAAGACGAAAAGGCGGGCATCATCGAACTGTTCCGCCGCACCAGCCAGCTCAACAACGAAATACAGGGGCTCAATCTCCAGCACGAGTCCCTCACCGGCCAGAAGGAAAAGCTCGACGTCCGCGACGCGTCGATCGCCACCGAGCTGGCCGGGCAATTCGACCGCCGCAATCGGCTGACGACGCGGCGCGACGAAGTCCTCGACCTGCTCGAGGACCAGACGAAAAAGCTCGAAGAGACGCGCGGCCGCCTGGCGGCGGTCTCGCAGCAGCGCTCGGCCCTGCTCGATCAACTGGCCGCCGCCAAGGAATACCGCAGCGGCCTGGAGAGCCGCCGCCAGATCCTCAGCGAAATGGACCGCAAGCACGAGGGGCTGCTGATCGGCGCACGGGAAATCCTCGCCAAGCGCGACGCGGCCCGTGACGACGAAGCCGATGCCTCCGGCGGCGCGTTCGGCTACGTCCTCGGGGCAGTCGGTGAATTGTTCGACGCCGATATCCGCCACGCCGGCATCGTCGAAGCCGTGCTGGGGCATTTTGAAAAATATCTCGTCGTGGATCGGCGCGATGCGCTGCTGGCGGACCGCGATCAACTGGCGGATCTCTCCGGTCCCATTCGCGCGTTCTGTCTCGACGCGGTTCCGCCGGCGATCAAGGGGCCCGATCTCACCGGCCAGGAGGGATTCGTCGCGCCGCTGATCGACTGGGTGCGCTTTCCCGAGGCATGTGCGCCGCTGGCGCGGTATCTGCTCGGGCGGACCTACGTCGTCGAGTCGATCGCCGACGCCCGGCGCCTGTCCGCGCTCGACCCGACGGGCGCCCGGTTCGTGGCCATGGACGGCACGCTCTGGGAACCGGACGGTCGCGTCGGTCTCGGCCCGCTCGGCGGCGGCACGGGACTGATCAGCCGACGCAGCGAGCTGCGCGAACTGGAGAATCAGCTCGACGAAGTCGCCGCCCGCGTCGATCGGCTCAACGAGCAACTCGTCGCGAGCGAATCCGAGGCGGACCATCTCGAAGACGTCGTCCAACAGTTGCGCAACGCCATCGGCGAGGCCAACGCCCGCCGCGTGGAGGTCACCACGCAGCTATCGTCGGTCGAGGAGGTCGTGCAGCGGCTCAGCGAGGAGCGACCGGTCATCGTGTCGGAGGTGTCGGTGCTGATCGAGCGCCTGACCGAGATGCGCAATCGCGAGGCGGCCAGTCGCGAGGACCTGACGAAGCTCGAGGCGAAGAGCGGCGAGGGCGAGGGGGCCGTCGCGGAACTGGAACAGGTGATCGAACGGCTGATGGCCGATCGCGAGTCGCTGGCCGAGACGATCACGGCCGGCCGCGTCCGAGCCGCCGAGCTTGCGCAGCGTCGTTCGGCGGCGGGTAGCGCCGTGGCCGAACTGGCGACGAGCCGTATTCAATTGCAGTCCGATCGCGACCAGGCCGAGCGCGACGTCGCCGCCGCAACGGAGCGGATCGAGCAGTCGCAGCAGCAGATGACCGGGGCGCGGACCGCGTTGACGGAGTTGGCGCGCGAACACGAATCGTTGACGGCCCGGGCGCGGACGCTCCGCGAGGATCGGGAGTCGGCCCGCGGACGCGTCGACGAACTGGCGGCCGAGGCGCGGCAGCTTCGCGGCCTCCAGGAGCAGACCGAGGCGCGGCTCCACGAGCGCCGGATCAAGCAGCATGAATTGCACACGCGACTGGAGGATCTGACGGCACGCGTCGTGGAGGAGTTGTCGGTCGATCTCGCCGCGCAGTACGAGGGCTACCAGCCGGACGAGCAGCAGGACTGGCCCGCCGTCGAGGCGGAGATCGAGGAGCTACGGGCAAAGATCGAGCGGCTCGGCAACGTCAATCTCGACGCCATCAACGAACAGGCCGAGCTTGAGCAGCGCCTGAGCTTCCTCGGCGGCCAGTTCGACGACCTGCGCGACAGCGAGAAGCAACTGCTCTCGCTGATCGAGAAGCTCAACGCCGAGTCACAGGAGCGATTCCTCCAGACCTTCAACGCGGTGGCGGAGCACTTTTCCGGCCTCTTCAAGAAGCTCTTCGGCGGCGGCCGCGCCGAACTGACGCTGATGGACGAAGGCGACGTCCTCGAGTGCGGCATCGAGATCATGGCCCGCCCGCCGGGCAAGGAGCTGCAGAGCATCAGTCTGTTGTCCGGCGGCGAAAAGACCATGACGGCGATCGCGCTTCTCCTGGCGGTGTTCCGCAGCCGGCCGTCGCCGTTCGTCCTGCTCGACGAGGTGGACGCCGCGTTGGACGAGGCGAACAACGTCCGCTTCAACCACGTCGTGCAGGAATTCGTCAAGATGTCGCAGTTCATCATCATCACCCACGCCAAGCGGACCATGAGCATCGCCGACGTGATGTACGGCGTCACCATGCAGGAGGCGGGCGTGTCGAAGCGCGTCAGCGTTCGCTTCGAGGACCAGCAACAGCAGGTCGCGTAGGAAACGCCAAAACGCCAAAACGCCAAAACGCCAAAACGCCAAAACGCCAAAACGCCAAAACGCCAAAACGCCAAAACGTCGAAACGTCAAAAAGTCAAAAAGTCGAAGTGTCGAGAGCTGACAAATCGGACTGATGATACCGTCATTTGACGATTCCGGCTTCTTGCCGCCCGGCATTCATCCGGCCACGCTGGTCGAGATCGATGTTCGCTTCGGCCGCCAATCGGAGCTTCGCCGGGTACAGATGGAATCGGTGCGGTGGATGGCCGACCTGGCCGCCCGCGCCGGCGTCCGGCGCATTGTTTTGAACGGCAGCTTCGTCAGCGATATAATGGAGCCGAACGATGTCGACTGCGTACTGCTGTTTCCGCAGGGCGCGCCGAGAAATCGCGCAGCGTTCGGCGAGTTGCGCAAAGGGCTTCCATTCCTGGACATTGCGCTGGCGGAACAGGCGGACTTCGACGAGTTCGTTGATGTGACATTTGCGGCCGATCGCGACGGAGCGCCCAAGGGCATGATCGAGGTGATACTGTGATGCTAAGAAACGAGCGAGAGGTCAAAAACACGCGGCAGAAGCTTGAGCGATTGGAGGCCCGTTATCGAGCGCATGAGCAGGAGACGGGGGGTGATGAGGATCTGCGCGAGGCCGCGATGGAGTCGCTGAGGCGCTATATCAATCAGTTCAAAGAGGAGATTGCTCGCTACGAGGCGCACCAGCCGGTACGGGGATGACGCCGCCATGATCGAGGTGATTCCATGGCGCTGAGCAGCGAGCGGGAAGTCGCCAATACGCGGGTCAAGCTCGACAGACTTGAGGACCGCTACCAGGCCCTGCGGAGCGGTGCGGAGTCGGACGAGCGCCTCCGAGAACTGTCGATGCAATCTCTCAATCGCCTTATCAACCAACTCAAAGAGGAGTTCGCGCGCTACGAAGCTCGCCATGCCGTCCGGGGTTGAAAATGTCGCAGTTCATCATCATCACCCACGCCAAGCGGACCATGAGCATCGCCGACGTGATGTACGGCGTCACCATGCAGGAGGCGGGCGTGTCGAAGCGCGTCAGCGTTCGCTTCGAGGACCAGCAGCAGCGGGTCGCCTAGCGCGCCGTTCCGCTCGCGCGACGCCGCGCCGTTTTGCTTCCGGCCGAATTTTGACGGGCCGCTCCGTCCGGCGTATTTTGACCGGCGCGGCCGACTCCTGCGGATCTTGGCGATGACCGAATTCCCCGACAACATCTGGGCCCCGTGGCGAATGGAATACATCCGCGGACTCGCCACGGAGGGCGCGTGCTTTCTGTGTGAATACTGCGACGCGCCGAACCGCGACGCCGCGAATCTCGTCCTGTGGCGCACCGCCGACACGATCGTCGTGATGAACCGCTTCCCCTATACCAACGGGCATCTGATGATCGCGCCGCTGGCCCACAAGGCCGACCTGCCGGACCTCTCGGACGACGAACTGGCCAACCTGCTTCGCCAGACGCGCGACGCGAAGCGCGTCATGACTGAGGCGGTCGGCGCCCACGGGTTCAACATCGGCATCAATTTCGGCCTCTGCGCCGGCGCCGGCCTGCCGGACCACCTGCACGTGCACCTCGTTCCACGCTGGAACGGCGACACGAATTTCATGGCCGTTCTCGGCGACGTCCGCGTGATCCCCGAAGGGCTCGACGCGGCCTATCAGCGATTCCGCCGGACCGTGCAGCAAATGGGCATGCCCCGATCGCCATGACCGCCGACACGAAACATCCAGGGTGCGACGAATCGCTGGCGCCGTATGCTGTGACGGCCGCGAACACGCGCGGCCGGGCGCACGACGAGCCCGACCCGGCCGGCGAGGACCCCTTCGAGGCGGACCGGCGGCGGATCCTGCACTGCATGGCCTTTCGCCGGTTGATGCACAAGACGCAGGTGTTCGTCACCGACTGCGGCGATCATTTCCGCACCCGACTGACCCACACGCTGGAAGTCGTGGCCCAGGCGCAGCGCCTGGCCCGGCGACTGGCGGTCAACGATCGTCTCGCCGGCGCCATCGCGCTGGCCCACGACCTGGGCCACGCGCCGTTCGGGCACGCCGGCGAAAAGGCGCTGGCGGAGCTGATGGCCGACTCCGGCGGCTTCGAGCACAACCTGCAATCGCTTCGCGTCGTCGATTACCTCGAACACCCGTACCCGACCTTTCGCGGGTTGAACCTGTCGTTCGAGCTGCGCGAATCGCTCGTCAAGCACGAGACCCGGTACGACGATCCCCTCCGCGGCGGCCGTCTGGATGCCACGGCGCAGGCCCTGGCACAAACCGGCCCCGGCGCGCCGATCGAGGGGCAGATCGTCAACCTAGCCGACACGATCGCCTATACGCTGCACGACGTCGAGGACGGACTCGTCGAGGGCCTGTTGACCGAGGAGATGTTGCAGTCCTGTGCGCTGTGGCGCGATGCGGCGGCGCCGGTTCGCGCCGCCTGCGGCCAGGCCCCGATCCACTCGGTCCGCCGCCCCGTCCTCGATCATCTGGCCCGCCGAATTCTGGAAGACGCCGTCGCTGAATCGTCGGCCCGGATCGCGGCCGAGGACGTCGCGTCGATCGACGACGTACGGCGATGTCGTCGCTGCCTGGTGGCGTTCTCGGCGCCGCTTCAGGCGCACGTGAAGGAACTGGGCGGTCTGCTCTTCGATGCCGTCTATCGCCACCATCGCGTCGTCCGCATGGATTTCAAGGCCCGACGGCTGATCGATCACCTGTTCGCCGCCTATCTCGAGAAGCCGAATCTCATGCCGCAGCGATACGCCGAGCGCATCGCCAATCAGGGGGTCCAGCGGGTCATCTGCGACTACATCGCCGGCATGACCGACCGCTTCTGCCAGACCGAGCACCGTCGCCTCTTCGCTCCGTTTCACTTCGGTTAAGTCCGCCCGGTCACGCGGCCAATGGAGCCAACCGGCCCGACGGCCTTCAGCGGCCTGCGGCGGCGATTGACTTGTCCGCGGAGCAGCCCGACAATACCGGGCTTTCACGAGTCAAAACCGAAGTTCGGAAGGGATGCCGACCAGCAAGGAAGAGGGCAATACCAATGAACATCCTGAAGACGATTCGGCGATTCGTTCCCGCGGCCTGCCTGGCCGCGATGATGATCATTCCGGGAGCCGGCGTCGCCGCGGCCGATGGACCCTACCTGCCGCCGAGCGAGCCCGACACGCAGCGCCTCATCGAGAATCGTCACGACTTCATCGTCGAGGTCTTCGAGCCCTCGGCGCAGGAAGCCGCCAGGATTCTCGATGCCCTTCGCGAGCTGGACACGGCCCAGTCGACCTATCAGAAGGCCGTCGATCTGACGCTGCATCGCCTGTCGCTCGCCCTATCCCTGGTCGCCGATGACCAGAAGCTGACGACGGCCGAGCGCGGGCGTCGCGTCAAATCGTTCGAGCGTCAGTATCACGGGATCCTCGCCCGCGCCCCGTTGAGTCTGGAGAACACGGTCAAGATCGCCGAGGCCACCCTGTCGAGCGAGCGCGTCAGCACCGGCCGCGGCGCCATCATGAAGATTTTCCAGACGCAGATCAGGGCATCCGGCGAGCCGTTCGACATGAAGCGGATCGACGCCCTGGCATTTGGCCCCGTCGTGCCCGGCAAGACGCCGAAGATCGATCTTCCGGGCCGAGACGGTCCGGGTCCCATCGACGCCGAACCGCTCGTGGTCACAGCGCCGCGGCCGCCGCCTCAATTGAAGACGCAAGACGCGCCGCCGCCGCCGACGGCGACTCCGCCGGTGGACGAACAGCCGGCGTCGAAGCCGACCCCGAAACCGGCGCCTCCCGCCCCGGCGCAGCAGGGCCCACGACGCGGCCAGGTCTCACCCGTTGCGCCGCCCATGGACACCTGGGCGACGCGCATCGAAGAAACGATCACCACCTACGAGTTTTCCGCCAATCAGGAAGAGCGGGCCCGGTCGGTCCTGAATCACTGCACGGGTCTGGCGTATGCCCACCGCAACAAGATGAAGGACGAATACGAGTCGGCCAACGCGATGGCGGACGGCGACGAGAAAAACAGCCGGCTCAAGGATCTCAACGGACCGCTCGATCGAATCTATCTCCAACTGACCAGCCGCGTCGAATCGATCGCCTCCGTCGAGCAGAAGAACCGCGCCGCCCAGAAAGCCGTCAACGAGTCCGGCGAATAAACGCGTCGGCCATCCGCCGCCCTGTCGATCCGAGGCCTGCGAACGTGACGGTTCCGCGATTGCGAAAACCCGCGATCCTCGTGACCGGTGCAAGCGGTGAAGTCGGCTATGGATTGCTCTCGCGGCTGTCGCAGCGCGACGGATTCGACCGCATCGCCCTGGACATCAAGGCCCTCGACCCCGCGATCGGGGCGTGCTGCACCGAGGCGATCGTCGGCGACATCCTCGACCACAATCTCCTCCAGCGCCTCGTCACCCAATACGAGATTCACACCATATACCATCTTGCCGCCTTGCTGAGCACCCGGGCGGAGTACACGCCGGCCGCGGCCCATCGCGTCAACGTCGAGGGCACTCTCAATCTGCTCGAATTCGCCCATGAGCAGGCCCGCTGGCACGGGCATCCCGTCACCTTCATGTTTCCCAGCTCGATCGCCGTGTACGGCCTGCCGGGCGCGGTGGAAAAGGCCCGCGCCGGTCGCCTCCGCGAGCAGGACTGGAATTTCCCGACGACCATGTACGGCTGCAACAAGCTCTACTGCGAACAACTGGGCCGATACTACACGCTTCATTACCGACAGCTCGCCGCCGAGCAGACGCGCCGCGGCGTGGACTTTCGAAGCGTACGCTTTCCCGGTCTGATCAGCGCCGTGACGCTTCCGTCGGGCGGAACCAGCGATTACGCCGTCGAGATGATCCACGCGGCCGCTCGCGGCGAACCCTACGACTGTTTCGTCGGGCCCGAGGCGACGATTCCGCTGATGGCCATGCCGGACGCGATCCGGGCGGTCATGGAATTGTCCGTCGCGCCGGCCAGTCGCCTGTCGCTGCGGACCTACAACATCCGCGCGTTCAGTCTCAGCGCGGGACAGTTGCGCGACCGCGTCTTGAGCGCCTTTCCGGGTGCAGAGATCGCCTTTCGGCCCGATCCGGCCCGCGCCCGCATCGTCGATACCTGGCCGGCCGACGTGGACGACGCGGCCGCCCGCAACGACTGGGGCTGGAAGCCGCAATACGACGCGGATCGCGCGTTTGACGAATACCTGATCCCCGGCATCCGGCAGCGCTACGCCGGCGACGCCGCGACCTCCGCTTGATCGCGCCGCCGCTGAATAGCAATGAGCAAAGGAGCAGCCATGAATCCCATCTGGCAATCGATCGATCGTGACCTCGAATCGCTCCGGTCCGCCGGCCAGTTCAAGCAGCTCAAGACGTTGAAGCGCCCCATGGGGCCCGAGTGCGAAATCGCCGGCGCCGGCCAGGTCGTCGTGCTGTGCTCGAACGACTATCTCGGCCTCGCCAACGATCCCGAAGTCGTGCAGGCCGCGACCGAGGCCCAGCGGCGCTGGGGAGCGGGGACCGGCTCGGTTCGCTTCATCTGCGGCACTTTCGAATACCACCACCAGATCGAAGAGCGCCTGGCCGAGCTATCGGCGACCGAAGCCGCGACCACCTATGTCTCTTGTTGGAACGCCAATGAAGCCGTCATCCCCACGCTGATGACCATCGGCGGCGACGGGGCGACGGCCATCAGCGACGAGCTCAATCACGCCTCCATCATCGACGCCGTCCGACTCGGCCGGCAGATGAACAAGTCGTCGCGCTCCGCCGTCTATAAACACTCCGACATGGCCGACCTGGAAGCCCGGCTCATGGACGCCGCCTCGGCGCCGTGCCGCCTGGTGATCACCGACGGCGTCTTCAGCATGGAGGGCGACATCGCCAGACTCGACGAGATTCACCGCCTCTGCGCGTCGTACGACGCCATGCTCATCGTCGACGACTCTCACGGCGTCGGAGTCTGCGGCCCGACCGGCAGGGGCGTCGCCGAGCACTACGGGCTGCACGGCAAGATCGACTGCCTCACCGGCACCCTGGGCAAGGCCCTCGGCGGCGCGGCCGGCGGCTACGTCGCCTCGAGGCGCAATCTCATCGAGTTGATGATTCAAAAATCGCGGCCGCAGATTTTCTCCAATGCCCTGCCCCCGGCGACCGCTGGCGCGGCGATGATGGCGATCGACATCCTGATGCGCGATACGACGCGCGTCGAGATGCTCCGCGAGAACGTCCATTACATGCGCGAGGGGCTCAAGTCGCGCGGCTTCGAGACCGCCGAAGGCCCCAGCGCCATCACGCCGATCCTCCTCGGGGAAACGGCCAAAGCCATCGCCGCCAGCAAGCGGCTGCTGGAGCTGGGCGTCTTCGTCATCGGATTCGGCTATCCCGTCGTCCCCGAGGGCTCGGCCCGACTCCGGGTGCAGATCTCCGCCGCCCACCGGCGAAGCCACCTCGACCGGGCGCTCGACGCCTTCAGCAAGCTGTGATCGGTCCGCGGCCACGGAACGCGCCAGGGCCGCCGGCGAGCCGTCACCGCAGGCGTATCGGACGCCGGCGCCGCCCCGCGGCCGATTCCTGAGATACAATAGAGTGGAGGTGCGCGATGAAAATCGAATTGTCGCCGGAAGAGCGCGACCTGCTGCTGCATCTCGTCGAGCGCGAGATCAGCGAGCTGGGCCCGGAAGTCCGCCATACGGATGACAGCCGTTTTCGCGACGGGCTTCGGGCCAACCGCCGGCTGCTTCAACATGTGGAGCAGGCCCTGCAATCCGCCCCGGCGACGGCATGAACGCCGGTGGCAGGTCGTCGACGGTCCAGCCGCGCCGGCGGCGCGGGATTCGTGCATCCACGGATTTGACCTGCGATCGTCGCGATTTGTAGAATCTAGGGGGTCGTGCGGCCGATCCGTCACGATGGGGGACCAACCATTTCGGCCGCGCGCCTCGGAGCGCATTTGAAACAGGATCGTAAGATCGAAACCGGCGTCCGCGCCGAACAGGCGGTCCTCGTCGGGCTCATCCAGCCCGGCCGGGATCGGGGAGCCACGCGGTACGATCCCCTCGCCGAACTCGCCGCCCTGACCGAGGCCGCCGGCGCCCTCGTCGTCGGGCGCTTCACGCAAAAACGCGCCGCCATCTGCCCCGGCACCTACATTGGCCGCGGCAAGGCCCAGGCGCTGGCCGAGTACGTCGACGAAAAAGAGGCCGACGTCGTCATCTTCGACAACGACCTATCGCCCTCACAGATCCGCGAGATCGAAAAGCTCACGCGTCGCCGGGTCATCGACCGCACCGAGCTCATTCTCGACATCTTCGCCAGCCGCGCCCGGACGAATGCCGCCAGATTGCAGGTCGAGCTCGCCCAGCTCGAATACACGGCCCCGCGGCTGCGCGGCATGTGGACCCACCTCGAACGGATCGCCGGCGCCGGCGGCGGAACCACGGCCGGCGCCGTCGGCGGCGTCGGGACACGCGGGCCCGGCGAGCGACAGATCGAAATCGACCGCCGTATCGTCGCCAAGCGCGTCGCCTTCCTCCGGGAACAGATCGCCCAGATTGATCGGCGAAAGCTGCGCGAGGTGCGCTCCCGCGGAGATTTTTTCACCGTCGGCGTCGTCGGCTACACCAATGCCGGCAAGAGCACCCTGATGAACGCCCTGACCGGAGCCGGCGCCCTCGTCGCCGACAAGCTGTTCGCCACCCTCGACACCAAGACCCGCCGCTGGGACCTCGGCGGCGGACAGGTCGCCCTGCTCTCCGATACCGTCGGATTCGTCCGCGACCTGCCGCACCGCCTCGTCGCCTCGTTTCGCGCCACTCTGGAAGAAACCATCCATTCCGATCTGCTGCTCCACGTCGTGGACGCTGCCGGGCACGATGCCGCCGGGCAAATCCGCGCCGTCGAGGCCATCCTTGATGAACTCGGCTGCCGAGACATCCCGCGGATCAACGTCCTCAACAAGATGGACGCCGTCAACGAAAGTTCGGCCGTCCACCTCCTGCGCGTCGGCCTCACCGACCCCATCGAGACCTCCGCTCTCACCGGTATCGGACTCGACGAGCTGCGCGCTCGCGTGATCGACCACATGAGGGCCCGATACGTCCGAGTCAATATTGACGCGGCCCAGACCAACGGGCGCCTCGTCGCCTACGTCAGCCAGCACGGGCAGATTCTCGCCCAGGACTACGACGATGGCCGACTGCGCCTTCAGGCGCGAATCCCCGTAGGGGAAGTCCGCCGCGTCGAGAATCTCGGCGGCATCGTCTCGCCCGAGGTCTGAGGGGCCCCTTCCCCCCGGCGACGCCTCATTTCCTTGGCCGGCGCCGGGACGGTCTTCAAGTGATCCACCGCATCGACCGAGTTGACTGAGCGGCGCTGTTTCGTTGTCAGGCCCGCGTTTCCGGACGTGGCCCGGACGCCCAATGCGCCGAGGGGGCCAACTTGAATGAAAACCAACCTTGACCGCGATGCGTCACAAAAAATCATCGACGCGGCCGTACATACCCATGCCCAGATCGTCGTCGAGCCGTCGGCCGCCGGCCAGCCGCCGCTCAATGCGTTTCTCGTCTCGGCGGACGCCAATGCCATCCTCGCCGAGCTGACCGCCCGTCCGCGGATCTCACTCGCGGGCCTGATCGGAACTGACTGCCACGTGCAGCTCTTCGACAAACAGCGATATTATTTCGCCGCCCGGATCATCGCCGCGCCGAATTGGAGCGACACGAGCGCTCTGGCCGTCTCCCGCCCCGCCGCGCTGACGGTTCTCGATCGCCGGCGATTCGTCCGCGCGAAGCTGGCCCCCTCCAGCAGGGTCGTGATTTCGTGGGACGACGCGGAGGCACAGCATCGCCACCAGGCGGCAACGCTCAACGTCAGCGCCGACGGCATCGCCTGCCGCATCGAGAAACTCGCCGTGGCGTCTCTCATCGTCGGCGACACGATCCACGCCTCCTTCGAACTGCCGGATCATCCGCATCGGTTCGAACTCGATGCGCGGATTTCCAACATGACGCCCGCCGGGCAGGATCACATGATCCTGGGAATGAGCTTCACCGGGGATCGGGCCGGCGATCCGCACCGGGCCCTGCTGCACGCGACATTGGACATGCGATCCACGCTGCGGCCGGAAATGGAAGTGCCGGCATGACGAACGCGGAAGTCATCGCGGCGTCCGACGTCGGCGCGGTCTTGTCGTGGGCACGCGACCGCGGCGTGCCCATTACCGCGTCCGTCGCCGACCGCGATTACTGGCGCAATCTCCGTTCGCAGCTCCTCGCCTATGACCCCGCGGAGGAATCGTTTCGGATTCTCTATCCCCTGGTGATGGACGGCGGCGCGCCCCCGGACATCGCCGCCGGCGCGGAACTGGGCGTGTCGTTCCGGCAGGGGCACAAGAAGATCGTCTTCGTCGGCAAGGTCGTCGGCCGCGCCACCCATCTGTGCGCCGGAGGCGAGCGCGTCGACGCCCTGATCGTAAAGGCCCCCAGGCAGATACAGCGATTGCAACGCCGCGCCTATCAGCGAACCATCGTCCCCGACGATCGGCGCATCATCGTCAAGCTCTGGCAGGCCGGACCCCCGGACGACGGGACGACGACCTGGCCCCTCTGCACCGGACGACTCGCCAACATCTCCCTCGGCGGAATCCTCCTGGACGCGCCGCGCGATCAGAACCCGCGGCTGTCCGTCGGCGACTGCGCCGGCGTCGAGATCCGGCCCGCGCCGTCGCGCCCGCCGTTGATCGCCGTCGTGCAGTACCGCCATTGCATCGCGATCGGATCGGACCGCATCGGGCTGGGTCTCCAATTCCTCGGGATGGAGCACCATCAGTCGGGCCGGGCTTCGCTCGCCGAGATGGCGGCGTTCGTCAAGTCGCTTCGCATGTCCGACCGTCCCGGGTATTCAAACTAACGCACCGACCGAAAGTTGAACTTCGTGGGCGCAGCTTGTGCGCCGCCGTCGGCAACAATCGACGTGCGCCCTATGTTCTCGGCCGGCTGCTGCCATCGATCGGCGCCATCGGGGGCGAAAGGCGCGCAAAAAAAGAGGATCCGAGCTCGCCGTTACTCGGATCCTCCTAGCCAGGCTGTCCCGCTTAACAGCGGAAGACCCACAGCCTCGCGTTCTATATCGGCTCGTCCATGTCACTTCTTGATGCGAGGCCGCGCTGCCCTGCGGATTCGTCGGCGAACGCAACAGTCGCCGCGCTTATCGGAGCTTGATGCGCGAGGCCCTGGGAAACGCTTGGACTGCCGAATGGCGACGGCGACTGCGATCACTTGCGCCGTGCAGGGAAGCCCGCCGCGCGATAAAATCGAACCGATCATGCCTTCGGACGATGACCGTCCGATCCAGGCCGCGGAGCCGACCGTGGACACGCCACGCGCAAGCAGAAGGTCGCGCCGACGTCGCCGGACCGCGGTGTACTTCGCCCTGTTTGCCGCGTGTACGATCACTTGCGATCAGCCGCCGCCGCCGCCCAATCAGCCCCGCCCCGGCGCCGCACCGCCGAGGATCGACGTCCGGCACTACGCCCGCGTGACCGGCGACCGGCCGCTGTCGATTTCCAACGTCGTCTGGATCGTCCAGGGCCGCGACAATCCGGCGGGCCCCAGCGCCGTGACGCTGATGTCAGAAGACACCGGCGCGGCCGTCGCGCGCTTGATGTTCGGCCAATACGTCACCGTGGAACCGGATTCGGATTGGACCCGGCTGCGGGTCGATTTCGGCGGCGCCGCGTACCTCGATCCGGCGGGAAACGGCGTCTTCACGCGATCGGCCGCCTACCAGCCGAAGCTCGCGCAGCTCTCGATCGAGTCGGTGTCCGACGACGAGATCAAGGGCGCGATCCGGGGCGAGTTTCATCGCATCCAATTCGCATCGGTCGCGACGCGCGCCGAGACCGTCCGCCTCGAGATCGAGTTTTGCGCCAGGATCCTGGCGCCGCCGGCGACCGAATGACCCGTCGATGTCCGCGCCTACGGCGGGGCGCAAACGGGCGGCTTTCTGGCATGAAAATCCGTTGACCCTTGATACCGATGCGCGATGGCCAGCAGTCGGTCCTCGGCGAAGTGCGGGGCCGCCAGTTGCAGCCCGATCGGAAGGCCTCCCGTGGAGAACCCGCAGGGAATCGAGATCGCGGGAATGCCGGCGAGGTTCGCCGCGCAGTTATAGACGTCCGCCAGGTACATCTCCAGGGGGTTGTCTGTCTTCTGACCGATCTCGAAGGCCGGCGTCGGTGTCGTCGGCGAGAGAATGACGTCGCATTCCTCAAACGCCTTCAAGAAATCGCGCATGATCAGCGTGCGAACTTTCAATGCCTTGAGATACCACGCGTCGTAGTACCCGGCCGACAGCACGTAGGTTCCCAGCATGATCCGCCGCTGCACCTCCGCGCCGAATCCTTCGGCCCGGCTCGCCTCGTACATGTCGATATAGTCGGACGGTCCTTCCGCCCGCCGCCCGTAACGCACCCCGTCGTACCGCGCCAGGTTGCTCGACGCCTCGGCTGTGCAGATGATGTAATAGCATGGGATCACGTATTCGCTGTGCGGCAGCGTGACCTCGCGGACGTCCGCCCCCAGCGAGCGATAGGTTTCGATCGCCGCCTCGACGGCCTTTCGCGTCTCGGCTTCCAGTCCCTCGCCGAAATATTCCCTGGCCACGCCGATACGCATCTTCTGCAGTGGCCCATCCAGCGCGGCGACGTAGTCCGGCAGCGGCCGGTCCACGCTCGTCGAATCGCGCGCGTCGTGCCCGGCGATGACGTTGAGAACCTGTGCCACACCGAGGACATCGACGGCGATCGGACCGATCTGATCGAGACTGCTGGCGAATGCGACGAGGCCGTAGCGCGAAACGAGCCCGTAGGTCGGCTTGAGCCCGCAGACGCCGCAGAAGCTCGACGGCTGGCGAATCGAGCCGCCGGTGTCGCTGCCCAGCGCGTAGGGCACGAGCCGCGCCGCCACGGCCGCGGCCGACCCGCCCGACGAGCCGCCCGCCACCCGCGTTGGGTCCCACGGGTTTCGCGTCACGCCGACGGCCGAGTGCTCGGTCGAGCTGCCCATCGCGAACTCGTCGAGATTCGTCTTGGCGACGATGACGGCGCCGGCGTCGCGCAGCCGCTCGACGACGTGGGCGTTGTAAGGTGATCGAAAGTTCTCCAGCATGCGCGACGCGCAGGTCGTGGCCCCGGCGTCGATGCAGATGTTGTCCTTGATCGCGATCGGCCGGCCGAAGAGCGGTCCGCGGCGAGAAGGATTCGCCGTCGAATTGACTCGCTGTGATTCCGTTTTCCAGGGAAGGGTGAAAATCACCGAGCGAATTCGCGAATCTATCCGCTCGATGCGTTCATAGGCCCTGAAGACATCTGAGAATCTGGAATCGATCATCAAAGAATTCCGTGCAAAGCTGCCAGAGTCACTCGTCGTCTTTTCGTACCTTTCTCAAACTATCAAGCCAAATGTAGAGTCTGACCATCCTCACATTGAACAGATATTCACCTCTGACGTCGCCGGAGCGGAGCACGTTAAGCCGTTTCATCCGCTGTAGGAAATTATTGAACTTGCGTTTCTCCGCATCCGTGAGGCCTTTCTCTATTTGCGCCTTTTGAAACGACATATCAAGCCCAGTCTTGGCGATCTTTCCCAGGATCGAATGGTAATCCCGGCTGCGAAGTGCCCGGTACACCTGTTGATCGACGTATTTCTTTCCCACTTCTTCAGCAGCAACAACCACGGCGTTGAGCGCGTCATTCTGTGATATTACATTGTCCTGATCGAGCCAGAACGCTGCATCACCGACGAGGTGCATGATTTTCGGGAATCCGGCGGAATATTCAGTCATCACACGTATCGCAGCCGGTTCGACCTTCGTTTGCACGGAGGCGAACGCCCTAGCAAAAAAATCCTCCATTTCAACCGTATTCATTGGTTCCACGCCGACAACATCAAATATTCGATCGATTGGCTGATGGTGGCGGATCATTTCACGCCGACGTTCCTCAACGCCGCACAACATGAAAAGTAGTGGGAGCGGCTTCCTTGACACCGCATTCGTGTCGACCAGCCCCTTCAAGACATGGGCGAACTTCGGATTCGACGAAACCCCGTTGATTTCGTCCAGAACAAGAAATATTCCCTTGACGCCCGTGTCACTGAGTCGGTCTAACGCCTCCGAGAAGAATGGCAACAGGCCGTTCGCTACCGATGGAGCGTCGTTCTTGAGTGCCTCGCCGTGAATGGTCAGACCAAATAGGGATTGCTTGCCGATGTATTTCGCCAACCAGCCCCTGATCTTCTCTGATTGTTTTGGATTGAACGCTCCGGACCGAATCGTTGCCTCCAGGATGCACACCCCCACATCCTCCAGACTCGTTGCGGATCCCAATTGAGCGTAGATGCGATAGAGCCCATAATCTCGCTCAGCCAACAATTGAAGAAACCCGGCTATGGAACTCTTGCCAATTCCGTATTCGCCCTGAATGAAGATCGACACCGGCTTCCCCAGACTGACCTGGTTGATTCCGCGTTCCACGACATGGTCGATTTGTGCCTTGCGACCTGCGAAAAACTCAACTGGAACCGGTTGGCCGGGATAAAAGGGACTCTTGCCTTTCGACGGGGGATTCATGGCATCTCCTGATCCAGTACCTTGGGCACCTTGAAAAATCCCGCCGCCTGCGCCGGGGCGTTGGCCAGCACCGCGTCGGTCGGCAGCGACGCCGCCGGCTCATCATCGCGAAACACGTTGGAGACCTGCGCCGCGTGCGCCGTGGGCTCGACGCCGTCGGTATCGACTTCACCGAGCTTTTCGAAGTAAGTAAGGATCAAACTCAGGTCGTCGCCGAATCGCCGGCACTGTTCGTCTGTGAGCTTGAGCCGGGCGAGGTGCGCGATATGGCGGATCTGCGTTTCGTCGATTCGCGTGGTCATGGGTCGTCGCGCCACACCACCTGCGAGCCGGGCCGTTCTCGGCCCGGTCATCCCCCGACCCACGGCACGGTTGGCGCCGCCGCCGGCTCGCCTACTGCGACTCCGGCTTCCAGGTGCGCTTCTGCGGCTTGACGACGAGCCCCATGCGAATGGCCTTGGCCGAGACCTTGACGCGGCAGACCTGTCCGTCGATCACCGCCCGCACGCGCTGGATGTTCGGCTTGAACTTTCGCTTGGAGATGCCGGTCACCTTGGTGCCGACGCCGCCGAGGTACTTGGCCTTGCCGCGATGAGAGTAGCTGCGCCCCGAACGGGTTCGCTTTCCGGTAAAATGGCAAATTCGTGGCATGCTCCACCTGTCAAAGCCGGGAACAACGTGCGGAGTCTGGCGTCCGACACGGCCCGCCGGCGGCGTACCCATTTGGGGAGCCGGTCCGCGGCGAGCCGCGCAATCTAATCGATCCCCTCCGCCCCGGCAAGTCCGTCTCCGGCGAGAGTCGGCAATCGCATGGCCCTGCCCATGACTTCGACGAATAATATGGGACCGGGTCGCCCCGGGAATCTGACATTTCACGCAATTTCAGCCAACCGGCGGCGTTTGGCTTCTTGGAAATGGCCTGATGGACAACGACGCGTTGGAAAACGCTATCCAGGCGGCCCGATCGGGGCATCCGGCGTCGATCGAAGTCATCGTTCGGCACTATGCAAATCGGATCTTCGGCTTTCTGTATCGAATGACCGGCAGCCGCCCCGACGCCGAGGACCTCATGCAGGAGGTCTTCGTTCGGCTGGTCGGTACGGTCGGAACCTACGAGCACCGGGGGCGATTCGAGCCGTGGCTGTTTCGCATCGCGGCGAACCTTGCCCGCGACCGGCTGCGGCGCATCCGACGATCGCCGCGATGGATCCGATCCGATGGTGGCGCCGATGGTGTCGGCGGTGCGTACGGCGGCGGCCCGTCGCTCGAGGAAATGGCCATCTCGAACGAGCGATCGGACGCCAGTTTGATTCGAACCGAGGAAATCGATGCGCTCGGCGCGGCGATCGGACAACTGCCGGAGCCGGAACGAGAGGTCATCATGCTGCGGCACTTTTCGCAACTGTCGTTCCGCGAGATCGCCGAATCGACCGGCGTCCCACTCGGCACGGCACTGGCCCGGGGCCATCGCGGGCTCAAGCACCTGCGGCGGTTGATGACCGAGCCGCAAGAGCGGTCGGGCGTCGCGAAGCAGGCCGCGGCCTTCGGCCATGGGAAATAGGAAGATGATGCGCGAACCGGACAAAAACCAGCAATCGGAAATCGAACCGCTCGAGCGCTGGCTCGCCGGATTCGATACGCCGCCGCCTTCCGCCGAACTGATCGAACGGACCTGCGTCGCGGCGCGCCATGCATTTCAACGGGGACGCGCCGAGGCAGCGACCAGCGCGCGCGGACAGAAGGCGTGGTACGGCGCGGTCGCCGCCGCGGCGCTGATCCTGCTGAGCGTCGCCGTCGCGTGGCAGGCGGTTCGATCGTCGGGCGGCGACGGCGTCAATTCGTTCGCCCGGAATTGGCCGCCCATCGAGCTGACCGTCAGCGAGGACGACGAGTGGGTCGGGTTCGATTCCGACTTACGGACGCTCGAGTCCTGGGAAGCGCAGGCGGATTGGGAACTGGGCGGCGCGGATTTGTACGAAGCGTTTGAATCGCTCGACCGGAACGAGTCGCCGGCTGATTCCGGTTGAAGTCCGGCATCGGTCCGACGAAACACGGCGCATCGCGCCGAACAAGGAGAAACCGACCATGAACGGCAACGCGACAACCAGACCCGACTCCGGCGTATCGATCCGATTCTGGCAGGCGTTGATCGCGATCGTCGTCTTGGCGCTGGCGTCGACCGCCATCGCCCAGCCGCCGGAAGGACGGCAGCACCGGCGCGGCGGACCGCGCGACGGGCGCATGTTCGACGACGGCGACCGGCCCGGACCCTGGCGCGAGCGCTTCGACCGCGACGATGCCCCGCTCCCGCCGGATGTCGTCGAGAAGATGTTGTCCATCGTCAGGGAGCGCTTCCCGGACCGCTTCGAGCGGCTCATGCGGCTCCGCGAGCGCAACCCCGAGCGGTTTCAGAGATTCCTGCAACGCAAGCTCGGACCGATCATCGGCGAGTACATGGAGCTGCGCGAGGAAAACCCCGACCTCGCCGAGGGCATGATCGAGGAGTTTCGCGGGCAGGAACAGCTTCACGCCCTGGTTGACGAGTACCAGGACGCCAAAGGCCCGGAGGCCCGCGCCGCCATCGAGTCGAAGATGGAAGAGATCGTCCGTCGGCAGTTCTCGTTGATCGAGCGGCGGATGGCCCATCGCCTGCAACAGTTCGAAGAGCGGCTCGATGACCAACGGCGCCGCCTCGAGCGCCACCGCAAGCAGTTCGGGGAGGAGCGGGCCAACATCGACGAGCATGTTGCCCGCCGGATGGAGGAACTCAAGTCAGGTCAGGTGCGCCCGCCTCGGCCGCGATTCGGTCCCGGCGGCCCGCCGGACGATGAATTCGCCGCCCCGCTTCCCGGCCCGCGGCGACTCGGCGACGGCGACGGCCCGCGGTTTCGCGATGGAAAGGGCGGGCAGTTCCGCGATGGCGACGAGGACGGCGAGAATGATCGTCGCCGATTCCGCGATGGTCACGGCGGCCGACGCGGCGGCAAGAACGGGTTCGATCGCCCCGAAGACGAAGACCGCCGCCCGCTCAAGGACGAAGACCGCGACGACGACGACGATTGAGTACGACGCCGCGTGACAATTGCGTTTATCGTATCGTTACGGCGCAATACCAAAGCCCCAGGCATGCCTGTCTGGGGCTCTTCTTGAAAATTCGCGACGGCAGTTGATCTGCGCTGCGCGACGAGTACGATCAACTATTCATTGCCGAACGACTTGACGAGCGCCACGCCGGTCCCGCCCTGCGTGCTGGCGTAGGGCAGCAGCTTCCAGCCGAAGAATTCCGGGTCGCGGCCGCTGGCGACCGAGTGGCCCACGACCGTTCCCAGCACGGCCCCCATCACCACGTCGGAAAAGTAATGCTCGCCGTCCTCGATGCGCTCGTACCCCGCCAGCGTCGCCAGGCCGTACAGCGGAATGCCGACCAGATGCCCGTAGGCCTCGTGCATGACGCTGGCGAAGACGAACGAACTCGACGTATGACCGGATGGAAACGTGCCGAGTTCGCCGTTGGGCCCGCGGTCGTAGGTCGCCGTCTGCCCCAGCAGGACCGTCAGGCCGTTGATCGTCAGCGCCGAAAACAGCGTCTTGCCGACTTCGTAGGTCTTGTCGTCCATCGTCTGCTGACCGGCGAGATACCACACGCCGGCCAGGGCAAAATGCGTGCCGGGGTTGCCGATCGCGCCGAAGGCATCGCGCCAGTCCTCCTTGAAATGGTGATGGGCCGGGCGAAAGTCGTTGTCCTCGTTGAAGTGGTTCTCGATCGAATCGTCCACGCCCGACTGCTGCAAAACCAGCGAGCCGCCATAGGCCGTGCCGAGAATCACGAGATTCATCGGATTGGCATAGACCCGCTTGGTGTCGCGCCACAGGTCCTTCGGCAGATACTTCACGTCCCGCTTGACCGTGTCCCAGAACGACTCGAGCGGCGGCCGCCGGGCGTAGTCGGCCTCCTTCTGCGCCCACATCTCGGACAGGTCGTCATCCGCATAGGGGAGCGACTCATTTTCGTCGACGTCTTCGAAAGTTCCCAGCGTCAGTCCGCCGGTGAAAAGCTCCCCCTCGCCGCCGCCGAGTCCGCCCGATGTCGCAGGGGCCGACCCGCTACGATCGTGCCCTGGCGGCGCATCGGCCCGCCACGTCGTTCGATCCGCCACGCCGCGGGAACGCCGCTCCTGCGGGGCCGGCCTCATCCGTTGCCGCTCGATGGCCGCGAGTCGATCGCCAAGCCCCGCCGGCGACGTGGCCCCGCCCGTCGAGCCCGACGGGAACTGGCAGCCCGCCGGCAAGAGAAAAATTCCGAACAACGCGAATGTACGAATGGGATTCATGGAACCCTCCCCGCGGGACTGGGGCCGCGCCGTGGGTCATGGGTTGGCGGGGGGCCGTCCGTGGCCTCCGTCGAGGCGTCAGTGTAGGTCGGGAGGTCCGCCGCGGTCAAAGTAATTTCTCAACCGGGGGCCGTGGCTCGGTCTTAGCGCCGGATGGCAAAGGGCGAAGGCGGGCGATGGTAGGCGGGGGCGGCGACGGCGCCGGCCGGGCGGCCGAAGGGCAGCGGCTCGGCGCGATAGTGGCCGCGAAGGTAGCCGGTCGGCGTGTGTTCGCCGCGCGTGTGGCCGCCGGAGCCGCGGTAGTGCGCGGGGACGTAGCCGGTCGCGGTGTGCTCGCCGCGCGTGTAGTTGTCCGTTCGGCGATAGTGGCCCTCGATGTATCCGGTTGGCGCATGTTCCCCGCGGACGTAGTAGTTGCGCGGATAGACAGGTCCGGCGCGCTCCACGCAGACCGGCCGGTCTATGGATTCGGCCCAACTGCCGGCGGCGGGCAAGTCCTGCGTGCCGGCGAATGCGTCGTTGCGACGCGGCTGCGAATCGGCTGGGAATGGGGGATCGGCGAGCGCTGCCCGGTTCGGGCCGATGGCGTAACCCCCGGGCGCTGGCACGACGTCCCGCGGCGGTACGAGGGTAGCGCGTCGCAACGGGCGCGGCTCGCGGACCGGCACGGCGCAACCGCCCAGGCCGAATGCAAGAATCAGCAGACATGCCATCGGTCGGGGCATCGGGGCCTCCACATACTATTGTACGCGCAAATCGGCGCGAACGCGGGGCAACGATAACTCCTGACGGCCGGGATCCGGCCGCGATCGGCGGCGCCAAACCGCCGGCGACGCCCATTCCGCGCACTCGCAGACAATTTTCAAGCAAATTCAACTTTTTCAACACTTTGTTTTTTTACTTGAACATGCGAACCCGCCGGAAAACGCTCGAAACGCGCCCATTGCCCCGGGCGGTTATCCGTCAGGAGATTTTTTTCTCGAAATTCCGACTCGACCCGGTGCTTCTGCTGGATACGTCTTGCATCAGCCGACACGTGGGAAGATTGCGCTGCTCAAAATCAGTGGCACGCCGCACCGGCGGGATGCCGATGCTACCGGTTCGGCTCGATGACCGCCTTGCCCGTCTTCCAGGCCGCGACCGCCGCCAGGGCCTCGTTGACCTGGTCCAGCGCGAATCGATGCGTGATCAATTCGTGGAAAGCAAACCGCTCGCTCCGGACCCTCAGAAACTCCAGCGCCCTGGCCCAGTGGTGCGGCTCGCTGCCGTAGGAACCGAAGACTTGCAGCTCCTTGCGCGTGATCAGGTGCGGGTTCAACTGCGTCGGCCCGGCGTCGCAATACTGCCCGAGCACGAGATACCGCCCGCCGTCGCGGGCCAGCGGCCAACCCTCGGCCACTGCCGCCGGATGACCGACGCACTCGACGACGACGTCCGCCCCCAGGCCGTTCGTATGCTCCAGGACGATGCCGCGGCGCTTGTCGGCGTTCGTTACTTCGTCGATGTCGATGGTCACGTCGGCGCCGAACCGCCGGCAGCGCTCCAACCGATCCGCCGGCCCGCCGATGACGATGATCGGCCGCGCCCCGGCGTCGGAGGCCAGCGCCAGCGCTGCCAGCCCCACGGGCCCGGCGCCCTGAACGACGACCGACTCGGCCCATTGCAGCGGCATGCGCTCGAAACCGTGAACGCAGGTCACCAGGGCGCAACCGGCGCCGATCAGCGACTCGGACCGCAGATCGTCCGCCAGCTTGAAGATCGCCGTGCCCGCACGGAGATGGTGATATTGAGCGTATCCCCCGAGCCAGTGCGGCGGCCGGTCGCACGGCGTATTGACGCCGTAGGCCTTGCGGTTGACGCAGCGGCTCGGCAACCGGTGCAGGCGGCAATAGAGACATTCGCCGCATGGTCGGCCGACGGTCCACGACACGCGGTCGCCAATGGCCAGCGCCGCTCCCAGCCAGTCGTCCGCCTCGCCGCCGATCGCCGCGACGCGCCCGACCGTCTCGTGCCCCATGATCAGCGGAAGCGGCACGTCCAGTTGTCCCTGATGCAGATGGACGTCGGTCCCGCACACGCCGGCCAGCGTCACCTCGACGAGCACGTCGCCGTCCGCGAGCCGGTCGGGAACGGGATACTCACGCAGCTCGATCGGCGCGTTGAACGCCCCCATCACGGCGGCCTTGGCGATCGCAGTCATGCGCGCCATGTTCGCCGACCGGGGTCGACGCCGCAACATCGCGTGTCGCGGGCCGCGCTGCCAGTTGGCTCGATGCAAGCAACGAAAAGGAGAATCACAATTGCTTCCTGAATCTCGCCAGGCCCAGGCCGAGGATCAGCAGGCAGCATATGGACAGGCCGACGACGTGAGGAAGCAGGTCCGCCAGGCCCGCCCCGCGGAGGATGATGCCGCGCAGGATCTCGATGAAGTAAGTGACGGGAAGCAGAAAGCCCGCTGCATAGATGGCCACCGGCATTTCAGACCGGGGAAACATGAAGCCCGACAACAGCACCGACGGAAGCATGATGACGAACGCCAGTTGGATGGCTTCCAACTGGGTCCGGGCGACCGTAGAGATGAGGAGCCCGAGGCCGAGAACTGTTATGATGAAGAGCAGCGCAAGGGCAAACAGCAAGCTGAGACTGCCGTTGATGGGCACATCGAAAACCGTGGTCATCAATGCCAGGACGATCAGTAATTCGCCAAACGCCATCAGGGTGTATGGAAGCAGTTTGCCGAAGAGTAGTCCGGCCCGGCCGACGGGAGTGACGAACATCTGTTCGAGCGTACCTGATTCGCGCTCGCGCACGATGGAGAAGCTCGTCAGGAAGAGCAGGACGAGTTGCAGAATGATGGCGACGAGGCCGGGAACGAAGAAATAGGCGCTCTTCAGGTCCGGGTTGTAGAGCAGCCGCGGCAGGGCCTCGATGGGCAGGGCCGCTTCGCCGGTCGGCGTCCGGGCCGGCATGCGCTGGAACTGCTCCCCCAGCGCCTTGGCCCGACCGATGGACATCTGGATGGTCAGGAGGTTCACGGTGTTCAGGGCCGTGGTGGCGACCTGCGAATCACTCCCGTCGATCAGCACCTGCACCTGCGCCTGTTCGGCCATGATCAGGCGTTCGGAATAATCGGCGGGAATCAGGATGCCGGCCTTGGCCCGGCCGGAGTCCAGGGCCCGGCGAAATGCTTCGGCGTCGGTGACGCGGTCGACAACGCGGAAGGTGCGCGAGCTCTCGAGGGCCTCGACGAGCCGACGGCTTTCCTGCCGCCCGTCCACGTCGAAGACCACGAGCGGAATGTTTTCGATCGTCACGTCGATGGCGTAGCCGAAGATCGTCAATTGCAGCGCCGGAACCAGAAAGGCGAAGAAGATCGTGCCGCGGTCGCGTCGAATGTGGGCGAATTCCTTGACCAGGATGGCGAGGAATCCTCTCATGTCGCCTCCCGCCCGGCCCGGTCCCGGCTCAATCGGACAAACACGTCTTCCAGCGTCGGGGCGATCGGACGATAGGCGGCGCCATGATCCGACGGCGCGATCTGTTGGAGAATCGCATCGGGTTCCAGCCGCCGGTCGACCAGCATGTGCAGCCGGTCCCCGAACAGCGTGGCGTCGCGGACCTCCTTGATCTGATGCGCCCGCGCGAGGGCCTCGGCCGGACGGGCACAGGTGAATTCGTATCGTCGCGTATCCGGCGGCGTCACGCTGGGCAGCGCCTTCAACTCGTCGGGGCGGCCCAGGGCAATTAACTGCGACAGATAGATGTATCCGACGTGCGTGCAGCGCTCCGCCTCGTCCATGTAGTGCGTGGTGACGAACATGGTCACGCCCTGGTGCGACAACTCGAACAGCAGGTCCCACAGCTCGCGGCGCGCGACGGGGTCGATGCCGGCGGTCGGCTCGTCCAGAAACAGGACGTTGGGCGCATGGATCATCGCACAGGCCAGGGCCAGTCGCTGCTTCCAGCCGCCCGACAGATTCCCCGCCAGGCGATTTGTGTATGGACCGATCCCGGTCATGGTCGCGACCGCCTGCTGCCGCTCCGTTCGTTGCGAAGCGGTCAGGCCGTAGATACGACCGTAGAATTGCAGGTTTTCCCTCACGCTCAGGTCAGCGTAGAGACTAAATCTTTGCGACATGTAGCCGATGCGCTGCTTGACGCCCTCGGGATTGTCCTTGATGTCGATGCCCAGAACCGTTCCGGTGCCGTCGCTGGGCCGAAGGACGCCGCACAACATGCGAATGATGGTGGACTTGCCCGAACCGTTGGGGCCGAGCAGTCCGAAGATGCTCGCCCGCGGCACCTGAAATGAGACGCCGCCCACGGCGACGAGATCACCGAAGCGGCGCGTCAATCGATCCGCGGTGATCGCCGGATCGGTCATGGCGTGACGCCTTCATCGAGTAGGACGTCCGCGGGCATCCCGACGCGGAGCTTGTCCAGCCCTTCCTCCAGCGTGACTTTGATGCGAAACACCTGCTTGCTCCGCTCCTCGGGGGTCTGGACGTTTTTAGGGGTGAATTCAGCTTCGGTCGCGAGGAACGTGACGCGGGCCGCAAACCGCTCGTCGGGAAAGCTGTTCACCTTGACCGGAATCCGTTGGCCGAGTTTGACCTGTCCCAGTCGCGCCTCCGGGACATAGGCGCGGACCCACATGCGCGACAGGTCGAGGAGCGACACGCTCGGCGCGTTGCCGGCGATGAGATCGCCGGGGCGCAGGTCGATGGCCTCGACCACGCAGTTGCATGGCGACACCACCGCCAGTTCGGCCAACTGCACCTCCATCGCCGTCACCTGGGCTCGGGCCGCCTCCTCGATCGCCGCCGCGCGGTCAATATCCTCCGAACGGTTGCCCGCTTCGAGCAGATTCAGGGCCTGTTCCGTCGCCGCCAACTCCGCCTCGGCCTCGGCGATCTCCTCCTGCCGCGTGCCTTCCTGCAACAGTTCCAGCGCCTGCTCCGCGGCGGTCGCACGGGCCCGTGCGGCCTTGAGGGTTCGCGTCGCTTCGTCGTACTCGCTCGGCGCCGCCTGCTGGTCTTCGCGCAGGCGCTCGATTCTGGCGAATTCCGCCCTGGCCAGTTCGAGGTTCGCCTCGGCTTCGTTGAGCTGTTCGCGGGCGATCGTGATTTCCTGTCGCCGCGGACCGGACCGGAGTTTTTCCAGCGTGGCCTTGGCGAGGTTGCGCCGGGCCCGGGCCTGTTCGATCTCTTCCGGGCGATATCCTGTCCGGCTCCGGACGTGCTCGGCGGCGGCGGCGGCCAATTCCGATTTCGCCTGGGCGAGCTTTTCTTTCAGATCGAACGGTTCCAGTTCGTAGAGCGGCTCGCCGGTGGCCACCTTCTTCCCCTCCTCGGCGAAGACCGCCTCGACGCGTCCTCCGACCCTGGAGCCGACGCGGATTCCATCGGCCTCCACGAATCCCGAGACGACAAGCGGCACATGCCGGCCTTGCTGCCAATAGAGCCAGCCGACGACTCCTGCCGCGACCATCACGATCAGAATCGAGATGTTGCGCATGTTGTTCGGTCGCCTCCAAACGCTACGTCGCGCGCCGGGACTGCTTTCGGCCCTTCTCGCGGATTGCGAACGACGCTTTCGATACGCGGCAGGACGGTCCGCCGCGGCTCGCGCCCTCCGGTCGCAACGCCAGGCGTTCGAATGATCCGAGGTCTGATGCCGCTCAGTCGCGACTCAATCGCGCTCTGACCTGCGGCAGGGCCTTTCCTTCGGGCGATTCGACGTGTACGCCGTAGCCCCAGTCGCCGCCGCCTTGGCTGATTTTGAGCAGCAGCATGTTGATTCCCTTCTTTAATCTCACCGGGACGCGGTCCTGCTTGCTCGAATAGGCCCGGCCGCCGCTGAAGCGATGCACCGGCTCGCCGTTCAGCCAGACGATGACGCCGTCGTCGCTGCCGATCGCCAGCACGGCGTCCGTTTCTTCCGGCGCGTCGAGGTAGGTCAGTGCGTAGGACACCGCCTCGTAGACGCGTCGGCCGTAGACATCGTCGAAATCGACGAAGAACTCCGAGGTGACGTCGTCGCCCGGCGCGATCTGGCGGCGCACCTGCCGCCATCGCAGCTCCGCGCCTTCCTTGCCGGTGTATGCGGCGCTGAGGTCGATCGCGTCTTCGGGAGGAAACTTCTTGTCCAGGGCCTCCTCGAAAGGCGCGTCAAACGGACCGAGGACCCACCACTCATTGATCGAAGGCAGGAACACAACCTCCATCGGAATGCCGAAGCCGATGCCTTCACCGCGAATCGTGAACCCGGCGCGAATCCGGCCGGTGCCGGGCGGACCATCGGGCGCCAGGCGCGCTTCGCCGCGCAATGGCATGTCGACCATCATGCTATCAGTCCGCCACTGCTTGTCTCCTTCCAACTGCCAGCCGCTGAGCGGAAACAGCATGGCGTGCGCCGACAGGTTCTCCAGGCCGGGCACCGGGTTCGTCGCCGCAATGCACAGGTCCAGCTTCATGCGCCCGCTGTCGCCCGACTCCGGTTCGACCGTGATCTTGAAATAAAGCCCCAGCAGGCGAATGAGGTTTTCCATTTGTATATGGGGATCGTTGGGGCTCTTGGCCTCGGCCGCCACCGACTTGGGCCAGTTCTCCAGCCAGTACGCCGCCGCCTCCTCGGCGCTGCAATCCGGAAGCTGCAAGACCCATTCGTACGATTCGCAATCCTGCTCGCCGCCCAGCGTCGTGCCACGATTGCGGCCGTTGATGCCACAGAGGACCGACATCAGTCCGCGAAAGCCGTTCAGCGCGGCCACGCGAAGGGGGTCCGTGGGGACCTGCTTGATGACGACTTCGAGCCCGTCGCGGACGCCGGACGCCGGAACGCGAATCTCCGGTCCCAAGATCCGAGGGTTGTACCACCAGTAGGGCTTATCCGATCGTTTGGGGCCCGTCGTGGCGCCGATGGGCTTGCCGTTGACCGTGACCTCGGAGAAACCGGCGGGAACGTCGTAGAGGCGAAAATCATAGGCGCGGTCTTTCGTCATGCCGGCGAACGACCCCTGCGCCGGCGCGACGCGGATGATCCGGTCGCCGCCTGCCGATTGATGCGAGATTTCGGTCCACGCGAATTCGTTGTCGAGATAGGCCGCGCTGCGACCGTCGTCTTCGTAGAGTCTCATTGAACCGCTGTCGCCGGGGAAAATATTGACGACGAGGCGATCCAGGGGTTTCTCGTCGGATCGGTGGGCCCACAGCGCCGTGGGGATGACCGCGCCTTCGCGCACGAACAGCGGAATCTCATTCAGCGGCACGAGCATGCGGGCATCGGCCGGCCCCTCGTGGACGCGCCCGGTGAACCAGTTGGTCCAGCGGCCCGGCGGAATCCAGACCTCGACCATGGCGCATCGGCTCGTCCTGTCGACCGGCTCGGTCACGGGCGCGACGAGCAGGTCATCGCCGAACAGGTACTGGCCCCGCCGGGCGTATGCCTCCTCGCGCTGCGGCCACTCGTAGTACAGCGGTCGGCACAGCGGCACGCCGGAGTCGTAACACTTGCGGGCCATGGTGTAGATGTACGGAATCAACTCGTAGCGCAGATGAAATGCTTTGCGGGACGCCTCGAAATATTCCTCGGCGAACTTCCAGATTCGGCGCTCGGCGTCGGCGCGCTTGGTCGTGTGCGTGCGCAGGATGGGGCTCAGCGCCCCCCACTGAATCCATCGCGTAAACAGCTCGGGATCGACGGGGCCGGGCTGGTGGCCGCCGATGTCGTGGCTCCAGTAGCCAAAGCCGACGTTGCCGGCCGTCGCCGTGAAGTAAGGTTGAAACGCCAGTGACGGCCAGTCGCAATACGTATCGCCGGAAAAGCCGATCTGGTAACGGTGGTTTCCCAGGCCGCCCCAGCGGGAAAAGATCAGCGGGCGGCGATGGGTTTCGCCGGCGCGGCGCTCCATGTCGGTCCAGTGCAGATGATTCAGCCACCAGAGCGGATCGAGGCCGGGGATTATTGTTTCGGCGCCCTGCTGCCAGTCGATCCACCAGAAATCGACGCCCTGTTTTTCCAGGGGGTGGTGCAGCCGCTCGAAGTAGGCGTCGACGAATTTTCGATCGGTGCTGTCGAAGGTGATGCGCTCCGTGCGCTTCGGGTCGACGCCGAGGTCCGCGGCCGCCGATTCGAATGCCGCCTCGTGTTTTCCGATGCCGTCGGCGGGATGGAGATTCAGCGTGATCTTCAAGCCCTGGTCACGGGCCCATTTCAGAAAACCCTCCGGGTCGGGGAAGTACTCGGGGTTCCAAGTGTAGCCGGTCCAGCCGTCGAGATGCCAGTCCATGTCGATGACCAGCACGTCCAGCGGCACGTCATTCGTGCGAAACTCGCCGACGAGCTGCTTCAATTCGTCCGCCGAATACGCCCAGTAGCGCGACCACCAACTGCCGAACACAAAACGCGGCGGTAGCGGGATGCGCCCGGCCACTCTGATGAACTCGCCGAGTGCAGACTTGTAATCATCCGTGAAGACGAAGAGGTATCCGTCGGTGGCGCCGGGCCGGCGCTGCTGCGGCCAGGGCGGATCGCCGTCGAAGACGAGCGTGCCGGAATCATCGACGTGAATCCAGCCGTAACGATTGAACAGCCCCGGCTCCAATGTTCGCGAGCCGGAGACGCCGTCCAGCGTCCGCAGCGTGCCGCCGAGATTCGTACACTGATCGAACGGCGGGGCGCCTTCCCACCATTCCTCGGCGCCGCCTTTTCCGATGCGCAGCTTTGCCAGGAGGTTTTTCTTGTTGAACGGTTCGTTACCAGGCGCGTAGTGAATGTGTACCCGATCGGTCTCGATGATCAAGGCGCCGCCTTCCTCGCGCGACTCGAATTTCGGGACCGGCAGACGCCGGTTGATGAACACCTCGGAGGCGCGGTCCTCGAACTCGCCGGTCGGCGAGTATTCCAGGCGCACGAGGTTGGCGGTCAGCACCGTGAAACGGGTGTTGCCTCGAACGATGATGGCGGAAGGATCGGCGATCGGATCGAGCTTCGGCTCGACTGCCTGCGCGGGCGGCGTCGCCGCCATCAGTACGAAGCACAATGCGATGATTGTCTCGTTTTCCATCCCTGATGCAGTCGTTCAGTCGGCTGGATCGTGCTCTGTCACGACGCCGGCGGGACCGATTCGCGCGTACCGGGCATGATCGTAGTGGGCCGCTTCCGGACGGCAAGCGAGGCCGATTCGGCTGTCCGACCGCCGCCTGAGCCGGCAAGTCACGCGATTCACGTTGGCCAGGATGGGCCGATCGGCCAATTGTGGGCGCGTTGGCGCCACGAATGGTCGAGCATGGATCGCTCGTCTCTCGATTCTCCGCACCTGGCGCCCCGCATAAGAGACGTTTTTACCCCGTCACGGTCGCCGGTAGGGATTGCTCGCGGAACGAGTCGGTCGGTGTGAGCAGGACTAACGCAATCCGGGGACCGCCGGCATTGAGGGGGCACGGTCCGCCAAGGTACGATAGGGGGGGGGCACTGCTCGTTCCTTCGGATCCCCAGCAAGCGAGGAAGCCATGCCGGCTGCGGCCGAAAACGGAGGACTGCGGAGAATGAACCGCGCGGCGCGGCGCGGTGCCGTCGTCGCTGGGCTGGCGCTGGTCGCGCCGGCGGCTTTCGCGCAGATGGTCGTGCTCGATCCTGCGGGCGACACGGCGCTGCGTCGGACGGATTTCGGCGGGAACGGCGTTGTCGATATCTCCTCGCACCTGCCGCCCGACCTGATCGGCTATCAGATCGGGAAATGGACCCCGGACGATCCGGCGGAGGACCGTTACACCGGCTTCTGGGATCCCAACGGCCAATTCGTCCGTCTGGATTTTTGTTTCACTCCGTTCGCCAATCCGCCAGGACCCCTGGCGGTCAAGTCAGGAAATTACGCCCCATACGTCTACGGCGATCATCCGGTATTCGGCTTCATCGAGATCGACATGGACGATAATTTGGCGACGGGCGGCGAGACCGACGCGCCGGTTCATCGCTATCTCGCCAACGTCGCCCGGTTTGGCGGCCGTCCGTTCGGACCGCGATTCACGAACCGCGTCGCGACCAATGGACAGGAGCTTGGACTATGGTTCGACGCGCCGCCCTACATCCAGCGCAGCGGCGAGGAATTCCACATCGTCCTGCTGGGCGATGAGATCACGCAGGTCGAGGAGCTCGTCGGCGACGGCGACTGCGTTTTTGAGCCCGATGAAACCTGGCTGACGCGCGGAACGCTCCTGCATCGCGCGCACGGATATGAGCCGTTCAGCGTCGCATCGGGCCCGCCGCTCGGCGCGTATCTGCCGCAGGTCGAGCTTCGCTGGGATCACGTACCGGAACTGTCGGTCGTCGTGGTCACGCTCGTCTACCCGCTGACGCAGTCGGCGGCGGCAGAAAAGCTGGGGGAGAGGTACGTCGAGCCGCCCAACGGCTACGCCTACGATCAGAACTCCATCGTCGAGGCGCTGGACGACCTTTCATTCAGCGTTCAGATCCTCGAGAGCAACGACCCCCTGCGGAACGATCCGCGTTTTCCGCTGATCGCCGACTGGGAATATCAGTCTGCGCCGAACTATCTCGCCCCGGAGTCCTGGCAACTGACATTTCTGGTCGGCATGGCCTATGTCGCGAAGAAGCCGGACGGCGCGCTGTTCGCCTGGACCGACGTGCTGCCGGATGCGGTCGTCGGGGATTTCGACGGGAGCGGAGCGGTCACGCCCATGGACGTCGGCGCGGTCAGCGCGTTCATCGTCGAGCATGATGGCGACGGCATCCTGGACGGCGGGACGGCGGGGGACAAGATCGTGCACCTGGCGCAATTCGCCCCGTTTTTCTGCATGTACGACATGAACTACGACGGCCTCGTGGATGAGGAGGACGGCGAATGGGTGCCGCTGATGGGCGACGTCGATTTCGACAACGACGTGGACATGGCCGACCGGCAGGTCATGGTCACGCGGCTGCTGGAGGGGGGCGAGTTGATGCCGCCGCCGCAATTTGAGAAAATACTGAATCGAGCGGATTTCCTGCGCGACGGCCTGCTGGACAGCCGGGACCTTCAGGGTTTCGTGGACCGGCTGATGGGCGGGCCGCCGGCGCCCCTTCCGGTGTTCGCCCGACGGGGGGATTAAGGAGTCACGTCGGCTTTATCATGACGCGGGAAATGCGGCGAATTCGGCGCAGGGCCCTGAGCCTCATGGAGGTTCTGGTCGTAATGAGCATCCTCGCCCTCGTCGTGTCGGTGCTGGCGCCGGCCATGTCGGCCTGTCGGATGGCGGCCCGCAATCTGAAGTGCGCCACGCACCTGCGCACGCTGGCATTCGATTTTCGTCTTTTCGTCGACGACTTCGCCGAGCGCGCCGCCGCAGAGCCCCCGAGCCCCGGGGCTTCGACGTTCCGCATCGAGGACTTCCAGGAGCGCGCCTACCGCGTGGACGAATACTGGGACAGCCCGACGGCGACGCGCGCCGTCTATGACGGGCCCAACGAAGTCATGATGTGCCCGCAGGGGGCGTCGAAACTGGAGCGCCGCGCCGGGATGCCGTGCAGCCGCGGGGCCGTCACGCCGCGGGAGAACGTGAGCATCGCCTTTAACATGCGGCTGCACCGACTCGGCGTGAGGATCGCCAATCGTCCGGTCTGGCGGCCGAAATTCGTCAGCGGGCAGATTCTGAATTATCCCGACGTGCCGCTGGCCTTCGACGTGGACGGCGCCGCCGCGGTGTCCTCGTCGCAGCTCCCGTATTATTCCGCCCCGCCGATCGCGAGCGACGACCTCTTTCGATCCGGCGAATACTGGTTTCCGTCCGATCGTCACGGAGGGCGCACCAACGTCGCGCTGGTGGACGGGAGCGTTCATTCATCCCATCGGCCCGGGACCGAGCCCGGTTTCCGCTGGGCCTACGAACCGGATTGACCGCCCAGCCACCGCGCCACCGGTCACTTGAAACATGAGTATTCGCTTGAAATGCGCTCTGCTGGTTCTCGCGTTCGAGGGCGTCCTCTGCCTGACCCTGTTGCTGACGGTTCGCTACATCGGCGCGTATTTCGACGACGCCGCGACCGCGATGCGGGCATCGAACTCCGGGCTTAACCATCTCAGCCGATTGCGTACGCTGGTCAGGGAACAATTGGCGCTGCTCACGCGGCTCGATGAGAACCCGTCGCAGCGCGACGAGATCGAGCGAATATCGATTGACATCCAGCACCGTCGGGCGGCGCTGACGGAGCGGGGCCGGTACAGGCCGAATCTCGATGAACAGCTCGATCGGCAACGCCGGTCCACCGCCGCGTATCTGGCGGCCTCGCGCATCGCGCGCGACGGCGCGATGCCGCCGTTCGATACCGCGGCCCATCTGGCGCTCGATGCCCGGCTCGGCGCCATGCAAACGGACGTCCTGGCTTATTCCTCCGCCCGGGTCGATCAGGCATTTGCCGGCCAGCGCAGCGCGCTGATGATCCTGTGGGTCAACGCCGTCGCCGGGATCGTCCTCGGCGCCGCCGGGCTGATCCTCGTGCGGCGGTGGGTGATTCAGCCGATCGGCGAGCTGGAAAACACGGTCGACGCGTTCGGCCGGGGCAATTTGGAGCACCGGGCGCGCGTGGCGACCGGCGGGGAATTCGCCCGGCTTGCGGACACGGTCAATCGCATGGCCGCCGACCTGACGCGAATTGAAAAGCAGATGATCCAACGCGAACGGCTCGCCGCCATGGGAGAACTGATCGCCTACGTCGCCCACAATATTCGCAATCCGCTGGCCGGCATCCAGGCCGCGGCCGAGGCCTCCTCGCGGCAGTTGCCGCCGGACTCCGACGTGCGATCACACCAGGAGGCGATCGTGACGGCGATCATCCGGTTCCAGTCGTGGCTTCGCGAGTTGGAGCATATGTGCGATCCGCTGCACCTGGCCCCCGAAGAAGTCGAGTTGCGGGCACTTTTGGACAACGTCGTGGCGGTCTTTCGCCCGATGTCGCAGCGTCGGTCGATCGACCTGCGCCTGGCGCTGCCGGATCCGCACCAGCGCGTGCGCGTCGATCCGCGGCATTTCGAGCAGGCCGTCGCCGCCCTGCTGGGCAACGCCATCGAGGCGGCGGGGGACCGTGGCCGGGTCGTCATCGGTTCGTCGAGCAACGGCGAACCTGCGCACTGGTCACTTTACGTCGAGGATTCCGGGCCGGGGATACCGGCGGACCGCGTCAGTCGCATCTTCGAGCCGACTTACAGCACGAAGAAGGGCGGACACGGCCTGGGGCTGGCCCTGGTGCGCAAGATCGTCCAGATGCACGGCGGCGACATTCAGGTACAGTCGACGCCCGGTGAGGGTTTGCGCATGACGCTGCACATACCGAACGCGCTGCCCGAGAGGACGTGACATGGCGGAACTGTTGATCGTCGAGGACGAAGAGACGCTGCTGGCGACGATGCGTCTCCAGTTGGAGCGGATCGGCCATCCCTGCCGCGCCGCCCACGATGCGGCCGAGGCCCTGCGCCAACTCTCCGAGGCCGAGCCGCAGCTCGCGCTGATCGATATCCGCCTTCCCGACATGGACGGGCTCGAGCTGATCGGCCGCATTCGCCAGTCCGGCGGGGATTTTCCCATCGTGGTGATGACGGCGTTCGGGTCGGTGCAGAGCGCGGTGGCGGCGATGAAGGCCGGCGCGACGGACTACCTGCAAAAGCCGGTCACGATCGAGGAACTGGAAGTCGTCATCGACCGGGTCCTGCGCAATCGCCAGTTGCAGGACCGGCTCGACGTCTTCGAGCGCGAGCGGGCGCGAAAGGGCGCCGAGCGCAAGATCATCGGCGACAGCACGGCCGTGCGCGAAGCGCTGGCGCTCGTGGAAAAGATCGCGAGCGTGCCTCCGGACGACAGCGGCCACCTTCCGACAGTTCTGATCACGGGGGAGACCGGGACGGGCAAGGACCTGTTCGCGCAGCGCGTCCACGACCTCGGTCCGGCGCGGGAGGCGCCGTTCGTGCAGATCAACTGCACGGCGCTGCCGCCGCAGCTCGTCGAGGCGGAACTCTTCGGATACGAGATGGGGGCGCTCACCGACGCCCGCGCGAACAAGAAGGGGCTGTTCGAGGCGGCCGGAGAAGGGACGGTGTTTCTTGACGAGATCGGCGACACGCCGCTGGACCTCCAGGCCAAGCTTCTCTTCGTGCTGGAGAAGCGGAGATTTCGCAGACTCGGCGGCACGATCGAGCGGGAAGTTCGGGCGCGAACCATCGCCGCGACGAACTGCGACCTCAACAAGCTGGCCGCCGAGGGTCGATTTCGCAAGGACCTCCTGTTTCGGTTCAAGTCGTTGTCGCTGGAGCTGCCGCCGCTACGGGCCCGGGGGCGCGACATTCAAATACTCGCCGAGCACTTCATCCGCAGGCAGGCGGCCCGTCTGCATCGTGATGCGCCGGCGCTGAGCTCGGGCGCGATGGAGTCCATGCGAACCTATAGCTGGCCCGGCAACGTGCGCGAGCTGGACAACACATTGCAGCGCGCCGTGCTCCTCAAGGAGTCGGGCATCATTGAGGCGTCGGACCTGAATCTCTGTCGGGACGACCTGGCCAACTCGCCCTCGACGCTGGCGGACCTGCGCTTTCCTTTCGGCCGCGAGAATTGCACGCTCCTGGCCGTGGAAGAACGACTGATCGTGCAGGCCGTGGAATACGCAAACGGAAACATCTCGGAGGCGGCCCGAATCCTCGGTATGTCGCGCGGCGCGCTGCGCCATCGCATGGAGAAGCTGTCATTGGCGCTGCAGCCGCGGCAACTCTGATTCGCCGGGTGCGACACGGGCGATGCCCGGGCGGACTCGGGGATACGACCCCGACGGCCTAATTTCGCGCGGACGACTCCCGTCTCGGTGGGCGGGGTATGAGCATCGGCGTTCGCTCGCGGTAGCGGCGGTAATCATCGCCGAGGATGACCAGTAGATCTCGCTCTTCGCACCGGACGCCGATCAGGATGCACGCGGTCATGCCGCCTGCGAACAGCAACCGCCCGCAAGACATCGTGGGCCACGACCACATCGCCAGGAGAAAGCCGAGCATCAGCGGATTGCGAACGAGCCGGTAGAGATAGGGCATGGCGAACGGCGGATGGTGGTAATCCGCGCCGCGAAGATGAAACCAGACCTGCCGCAGCCCGAACAGGTCGAAATGATCGATCAGAAAGGTCGCGTAGAGGGCCAGCAACCAGCCGCCGACCGAGACGCCGATCAGCAGGTCGCGCACGATGTCGATTTCGACGTTCCACACGATCGTTCTGATCGGCCGCCACTGCCAGAAGACCAATCCCAGGACGACGCAGGTCATCAGCACGAACGTACTCCGCTCGATCGGCACCGGAACGATGCGCGTCCACCACTTCTTGAAGGCCGGCCGGGCCATGATGCTGTGCTGAATGCCAAAACACGCCATCAGCGATATGTTCGCCAGCAGTGCCCGCGGCCGGTCGGCCTCGGCGCCGTCATTGATGGACTTCGGAACGACCCAATCTTCCACGAAGCCGATCAGGTAAAGAAACGTCGCCAGGAATATGACGTAGCAAAGTGATCCATAGGCAAAATAGAGCATGACCGGCATCCTCCACGATTGTTCACTCATGCGAGGCGCCGCTCGCTTCGAAGGACCGCCCGGGCCAAAGCCCCCCCCCGGGGGGGGGGCGACGGCACAGCGTGATCTTGAGCGCATCGAGCCGATAACGATCGACCCGGCAGCTTCGTCGCCTCCATTGCCGATTCTGGAACGCAGGCCGGCGGCCGATGGCGACATCGTAAGTCAACAATCGTTGACCGGCCAAATCGCGACATGTAGACTTTCAGTGGCTTGACCTGCGCTCCGATCATCACGGCGTGGGGCGGCGGCCCTTTCCAGGTTGCGTGCTCTGCGCCGCGGAAATCCGGTGCGCCGGCGTTGATCGGGGGCTGGTGGGAGTTATCCGCGAGCCCCGTTTTTCCGGGAAATGGCGTTCCGTGCCGAGTCTTCTCATATTGCAGGGTCCCGATAAGGGTGTTCGCCTCCATGTCGACGGCTCGGCCGTTCAACTCGGGCGTACGAGCGAAAAACTCCCGCTGACCGACTTCACGGTCTCGCGGCGTCACGCCGAGTTGCGCCCTTCCGGCCGTGGCTGGATGATCGAGGACATCCGCAGCGCCAACGGCACCTATCTGAACGGCATCCGTATCGAGCGCCCGACCCGCTTGAAGCATGGCGACCAGATTCGGCTAGGCGGGACAGTCATGGTCTGGGACGCGAGCGAAGAGACGACGCTCCGGTCGTCCTCGACGGCCGGGGCGAACGCCGCGGACCTGATCGAACAGGATGAAGACGCCCACCGATCTGGCGCGTCGATCATCGGCTCCGTCGACGCCGGTGACGACAGCATGATCCTCGCCTCGCCGGCGGCGGCGGAGGCCGTGCGCTCCTGGCGGGTCATGTCCGCGCTGCTCGACGCGGTCGGGGCCATCCTTTCGCCCGAGCAGTTGATCGAGCGCGTGGTGGAAATTCTCCTGGAAGAGGTGCCTGCGGATCGTATCTTCGTTTTGCTCAAGGATGAGAAGAGCGGCAGGTTCGATCGCCAGATCGTTCGCCATCGCGACGAATCACAGAGCGAGGTCAAGCCGAACCGCGCGATCCTGGCGCACGTCATCGAAAAGCCCGAGGGCATCCTCTGCTCCAACTCGACGACGGACCCCCGCTTTCGCAAGGCCGAGGATCGCTCGGCCGGTCGCGGGTTCGGCTTGCAGTCGGTCATTTGTGTGCCGCTGGTGGCCCGCGAGGACGTGCTGGGCCTGATCTACGTCGAATGCGCCATGGCCCAGCACATCTATACCGAAGTTCAGTTGCGCCTGGTCGCGTCGATCGGTCAGATGGCGGGATTGGCGATCGAAGACGTACGGCTCGTCGACCAGCGCATGCGGACGGAGCGGCTGGCGGCGACCGGCGAAACGGTGGCCGCGCTGTCGCACTACATCAAGAACATCCTTCAGGGCATGATGGGCGGAAGCGACGTCGTGGAAATGGGCCTTCGAAATCAGGCGTGGCCCACGGTCGACCAGGGCTGGCAGGTCGTCCAACGAAACCTCGACAAGATCTACTCCCTGTCGCTCAACATGCTGGCGTACGCCAAGCGGCGCACGCCGCGCCGCGCTCCGGTGCAACTCAACGCCGTCGTCGAGGACGTGTTGCGGCTCGTACAGCGACGGGCGGCGGACAAGGCGGTGATCGTCAAGAAAGACCTGTCGGACATGGTACCCGCGGTCAGGATGGACGAGGACGGCATCCACCAGGTCGCCCTGAATATCATCAACAATGCCGTCGATGCGGTGGCCAAACGGACCGGGGCCGTCACCGTTCGGACCCGACTGTCGGCGGACGGCGAAACCGTGACGCTCATCGTCGGTGACAACGGGCCCGGCATGACCGCCGATCAGAGGGCCCGGATCTTCGACGCGTTCTACTCGACGAAGGGCCACGGGGGTACGGGTCTGGGCCTCGCGGTGGCCAGAAAGATCGTCGACGAACACAACGGGCGGATCGACGTCAAGTCGATCGAGGGGGAAGGTACGATCATCGAGGTGACGCTGCCGGTCAATGCCCCCGGCGATATCGAAAGCGACGCGACGCACGGACCGCCGCCGCCTGGAGAAGACGAATAGTCCACGCGGCGCGGAATGGCGGCGCGAGGATCGCCCTGGCGGTTCATCGCCGCAAGGGCGAGGTTGGTTATAATCCGCCGGGGCAGGCGATCGCTCGATGGAGGATGGCGCATGTCGCTCGTTCAAAACGTGCTCAACAAGAAAGGCGGCGACGTGGCGACCGTCGATCATAACGCCACGGTGCTGGAAGCGGCTGAAAAGATGAATGAGCGGCGAATCGGGGCCGTGATGGTCATGGACGGCGAGAAAATCGCCGGCATCTTCACCGAGCGCGACATCCTGTGCCGCATCGTCGCGGCCCGCAAGGACCCCGCCCTGGTTCCCGTGCGCGAAGTGATGACCACGAAGATCGCGGTCTGCTCGCCGGAGACGACGCTCGAATCCTGCCGCGCCGCCATGACGCAGAACAAGATGCGCCACCTTCCGGTCGTCGAGGGCGATCGGCTCGTGGGCATGATCTCCTCGGGCGACATCCTGGCCCGCGAACTGGCGGAGCAGGAAGAGGCGATCCGCTGGCTGCACGAATACATGCACGGTCCGAACTAGCGGCCCCTCGTCATCGGGCAGTGCAGACTTCGAGAGACTTCCCCATCGCTCTACCCGGAACGCGGGAGTACGCGGCGCGTCAGCCGAGGTCCATGGCCATGATGGTCTTGCGGTCGCGCAGGTACAGCGTCTTGCCGACGAGCGTCGGAGTCGTCCACGCCTCTTTTTCCAGGGCCTGGATCGACGAGTGTATCTTCAGCCCCCTGGAGGACGGCGTCGTCAACATCAACCGGCCGTCATGATCGAGAATGATGAGCTTTCCGTCCGCGAAGACGCCCTTGGCCCCGGTGACTTCGCGCTCGCGCCATTTGATCTGTCCGTCTTCAATGGAAATCGCGACCATGAATCGAGCGCCCTCTCCCGCGCTGTTGGGGCCGTAGAGGTAATTGCCCACCAGCACGGCGTTGTTCAGCCCGCCCTTGATCTTTCGATTGGTCCAAATCTCCCTGGGTTGAATCTTGCCGTCTTTCTTGGCCAGATGCACAAGCCGCCCGCCGGCCTCGTCGCCGCCGTTGACAAAAAAGAGCCGCTGGCCCGGGCACGAGATCGGCGTGCCGATGCTCGTGTTGTACTCGTTCTTGTGTTCGGTGCTCCAATGGAGCTTGCCGTCCTTCGGCGACAGACCGATGACGTCGGACGCCATGTACGCGACCAGATGGTCTTCCCCGTCGACTTTCACCAGGATCGGCGACGAATAGCTGGCGTCATAGTCGGTGCTCTTCCATCGGACCTTTCCGTCGGCCTTGTCGAAGGCCATGACGCCGCGGCCCTTTCCGCCGACGAGCACGATGATGGAGTCTTCGTAGGCGATCGGGCTCGTGGCCCAACCGAACATCAGGTAATTGGCGCCGATGTCGTTGAATAAATCGTGGGCCCAGACGACCGAGCCGGTCGCCGCATCGAGACAGTGCATCTTGCCGGTGAACCCGATCGTGTAGAGCCGGCCATCGACGAGCAGCGGGGTCGAGTTCGGCCCTTCGCCGAACTTGGTGACCTGCTTTTGGGTTTTCTTCTTTCCCGTCTTCTCGCCGGTCTTTTCGTCGTACTCGTCGACCTCGGCCTCGAGAAACGGGGCCGGGTACGTATACTCCCAGACGGTTTCGCCGTTGCCCGCGTTCAGCGCGATGACGACTTCGCGGTCATTCTGGCCGCGCATCATCGTGTAGAGCGTCGTGCCGTTGGTGACGATCGTCGAGAATCCGTCGCCAATTTCTCGCGACCAGAGCTTCCTGGGGCCGTCCTCGGGCCATTGGCCTGACAGGCCGCTGGCCGTGGTGGTGAAATCCCGCCTGGGCCCGCCCCACTGGCTCCAGTCCGATTCGGCCTGCGCCGACGACGTCGATACCATCCCGATCGCGGCGAGTGCGGTCGCCAGCTTCCGCGCCGTGCATACGTTCAACATGAAAACCATTCCTTTCAATTGGAAAACGATCGTGGCATTCGTTGATCGAAGTTGGGCCGCCATAGGCCTCGACGGCCACGCCGGCCGATCTCCTTTCGCTCCAGACAGGATATTCTGAAGGTTGGCGACGGATTTTTCCAGTCCTTCGCGGCGGACCGGCAGGACAAATTCGGCGATAATGGCCAGTCCATGCCCGAGTTGCCGGATATCGAGGCGTATCGAGCGGCCCTGGCGCCCCGTGTCGTCGATCAGGTCGTGAACGATCTTCGCGTCTTCAGTCCGTTCTTCGTGCGAACGGTGGCGCCGGCGCTGGAGTTGGCGGCAGGTTGCCGCGTCACCGAGGTGCGGCGCCTCGGCAAGCGCGTCGTGCTCTGTCTTGATAACGAATGCTTTATCGTCATCCACCTCATGATCGCGGGGCGCCTGCGCTGGCTGGAATCCGGCCGCCAGGGTCCGGCGAGAATTTCACTGGCACAGTTCGATTTCCCCCGCGGCCGGCTCGTCGTCACGGAAGCGGGAAAGAAAAAGCGCGCGTCGCTTCACGTGGTTCACGGCGAGGCGGCGCTCCGCGCCTTGGATCGCGGCGGCATCGAGGTGCTCGATGCGGATCGGGAGACGTTCATCGCCGCGATTCGCCGCGAGAATCATGCGCTCAAGCGGGCCCTGACCGACCCGCGCATCCTCTCCGGCATCGGTAACGCCTACAGTGACGAGATTCTGCACGCCGCGCGTCTGTCACCGTTGCTGTGGACGGCAAAGATGTCCGACGAACAGGCGAACCGGCTCCATGAGGCGGCGCGGCACGTTTTGACGGACTGGACCGATCGACTCCGAGAAATGTTCCGCGGGCGCTTTCCCGGCGCCGGCGACATCACGGCGTTTCGCGACGGATTCGCCGCCCACGGACGGTTTTCCAAGCCCTGCCCGACCTGTGGAACGGCGATTCAGCGCATCCGTTATGCCGACAAGGAGACGAATTATTGCCCGCGATGCCAGACGGGCGGCCGGTTGCTGGCGGACCGCTCCCTGTCGCGCCTGTTGCGGGACGATCGGCCGAAGCACGTCGATGATCTGGACTAGGTTGTGCGACTATAGGATTTGCTCGGCGAGCCGCCGCTGCTCGGCTTCGGCCTGTGCGGTTTGTTGCCGGGCTTTCTGAAGTAGAACGTCCAGATACAAGTCCGCGGATTGGAGAACGACATTGACATGACCCGACGAATCCGAATCCTCGCCATCGCGTTGAAACCACGGTCCGCCAAGCTCGCTTCCGATCCGCTGGAGCGACGATTGCAGCGCCGTGACTTCGTCGTTGGCATCGGCTTGTACACTTCTGACGGCGTCGCCGAAATGGCGGGCGAAGCGCCGAACGGAGGTCCGCACGCGGCCCGCGCACTGCTCGACGGTCCCCTTCAACGCCGTATTCATGATGGCCGTGATGGCCCGGTGCCCCTCGGCAACGCGGCAACGACCCATCGTGCTGAGCGTTTCGATCTCGCCGAGCAAATCTCGCCGGGCTTCGTTGCCGGCCTCGATCGCCTTTTCGACTAGGGTCCGGGCTTCCTTCGCGCGGGTAACGGCCTGTGTCGCGTCGCCGATGCGGGCCGCAGATTCGTCGCCCCGCGCGCTGGCGGCCTGTAGCCGCTCGGCGCATGCAGCTTCATATCGGGCGCGGGCGTCTTGGGCGGCTTGCGATTGACGTTCGAGCTCGCCGACGCGCGAGGTGAGCGCGTCCAGGGCCTCGCTGGCTGCGTCGTACTGGTCCTCGAGGCGCTCGAGCGCGGCGCGGGCCTGTTCGGCCTTGTACTTTCTCCCGCCGGAAAGGCCGGACAGCAACCGGGTCAAGCTGAAGCCCTCGAGCTGCTCGACTTCTGCGGCTGCCTGCCGTACCTGAAGTTCCAGGGCCTGGAGTTGATACTGCCGGTCAACCATCTCCCGGCGACGGGTCTCGTGCTCGGCCACGACGGCGGCGGCCTGCTCGGATTTCACCTTGAGCTCCTGAAGATGACCGGACTTCAAGTCGTGCATGACGCCCCCCTGACGGCGCATGGCCGAACCCTCGATGGTGACGGCTATTGGCGTATGGCGCAGGCGACCCACCGCGTCTGCCCGGCCAGTCAGTTGATCGGCGCGCCTGTCCAATTGATTGAGTACCGCGCACCGCGCCGGCGGCTAATGACCCGAATGGCCCGCTGATATCGGAATGTCGCGATGGATCAGTCGGCGGCCGGCTGCGTCGAGGGGGATGGATCATCGTCCGAATCCGTCTCGTCGCTCTCGGACCTGCTCTCTTCGACCGCTTCTTCGAGCCCCTCGATGTCCTCGACGCGGGCCAACATGACGGACACGTCGAATCGCTTCCAGCGGCGCTTGATGGTCAGCAAGACGCGCTCGCCGGCCGCCATGTCGCTGAGGATGCGCTGCAATTCCGGGAGGTCACCGACCGGCTGGCCGTCGAGGGCGACGATCTTGTCGTCGACCTCCAGGTTCGCCTCCGCAGCCGGCGACTTTCTGGCGACGGCGACGATTCGAACGCCCCGCGACAATGGGAGCAGCGCGTCGAGTTCGTCCAACAGACTCGGCTCGTCGGGGCCGAGGACGACTCCGATCTTCCCGGGGACGATGCGCTCGCCGGCGGCGAGTCGCGGCAGGACGGACTCGATGCGGTGCTGATGAATCGCGAATCCGATCCCGCTGTCATACCACTGCGCTCCGGCCAGCGCGCCGCCGCCGGCCCCGGCCATGGGAACGATCACCCCCAGGGCCCTTCCGTATACGTCGATCAGCGGGCCGCCGTAGTTCACGGGCGAGGTCTTCGCGTCGGTCTGCATCGCCGCGCCACCCCGCCGGTTCATGGCGCTGATGATCCCCAGCGAGGCCGACGGGTCCGGTCCGCCCAGGGCGCGGCCGCAGGCGATCGCGTATTGCCCGGGGTGAATCTCCTGGCGCGGCGCCCACTCGATCGCCGGCAGGTCATCGGCATCCACCTTCAACAGCGTGATGCGGCGCAGATCGTCGGTGCCCAGTTGTCGGGCGGCCAGTCTCGTTCCGTCGGCCAGGCGAACGGTGACGACGGCGGGATCGCGGGCGAAATTGAAGCTGCTGGTCAGGATGAGCCCGTCGGGCGAGACGATGACGCCGGTGGTCGGCCCCTCGCCCAGGCGAAACGGCTCGCGACCGATCACGCGATCGCCCATTCGACGAACCGGCTGCGCTCCACCGATCGTCTCGATGGCCACGATGCTCGGCGCCGCTTGTCGCACGGCGGCGCGGACAACGGCGGAGCGCGCCTCGGCGAATTCGATTTCCGGGGACGCGATATCGCCCGGGTCGGCAAGAAAAATGGCAGGCAGGATGGCCATCGCCCAAGGCGTCATGGTCGAGCACCCACGAGAACGTCCACGTTGATCACCTCCTCGCCGCGGCGAATGGTCAGTTGGACCGTCCGACCCGGCGCCAGCCCGGCCGCGGCCGACTCGAATTCCGCGGCATCGCCGACGCGGCGGCCGTCCACGGCGATGATGAGGTCGTCCGGACGAACGCCGGCCTGATCGGCGGGCGATTGTTTGGCGACGCGTTCGACGAAGGCGGCGACGTGGCGAAACCCCAACCGGGTCATCGTGATGCCGAGATAGGGCTTGTCGGCGCTGGTCGGCGTCGGCGTAGAGGCGTCGGCGGCCGAATGGGTCGGCGCGTCACCGGCGATGAACGCGAGCAATTCCTCCCCGGGGACTGCATAGTTCAGGCGGGTCTTCGTTCCCGAGGCCTCGATGATCTTGCCGACGAGACCGACGAATCGGCCGCGCACGTCGAGCAACGGACCGCCGGGCGCGCCGGGGTTGGCGGTCATCGCGTCGATGATGATGGCCGGCCCGTGATAGTCGAATTCCTGCGCCAGGCGGTAGGCGTCGAGGTTCGTTCTGAGCATGACGATCCCCTGGTGGGCGGACGCGGTCTCGGGCCCCTCGGCGATCTTGAACGGATTACCCAGGGCGATCACCGTGTCCGCGACTTGCAGCGAGTCGCTGGAAACCGGCGCAAGAAACGGCAGGGCGCCGCCGTCTATTTTCAGCAGGGCGAGCTGCCGCGCCTCGTCAACGCGCGACAACTCGGCATCGAATTCGCGCCCATCCGGGAGGACGGCGGTCACGCCGCGGAGCGTGACCATCGTCGAGAGCGTCGTGACGATCCGACCGTCGGCCGAGACGAGGACGCCCGATGCGTAGCCGGGATCGCGTCCGATGCGCGGTCCATAGAGTTTGACGGTTGCGGGGGCGGCCTGCTCAAATGCCAGCGCCGCGAGGTTGCGCCCGTCGGACGGGTTCGCCGCGGCGCCATGACGCGGCGACGACAGTATGACGAGTGCGGCGGCCATAAGCGTCGTCAGCATGGTTGCATCTCGTTCGCCGCATGCCGGTGATCAATCGGCAACGGTGATCTCGTCGAATCGCGTTTCGCCCGTTAACCGGCCGTCGATCAAGTCGATCCGGCGGCGCGGCAATTTCAGCGGGCCGCTGCGGTCCAACTCGTCGTACTGAAAACGATACCGGCGGCCATCGTGCGGCCATTTGAATTCGATCGCCAGCAAATGCCCGTTCTCGTCGTCGATCCACGCGCGATACGGCGGGCGATCGCCGTTTTCGTTCTCGAGGACGGCGGCGATGCGGTCGTTCACCTGATCGGCGGCGACGACGCGGTACCCCGCGTCCGCGGGATCGCCCATCAAGGTCATCAGGGTCCACAGGATCGACGCCTGGTAATCCTCGGGTGTCGCCGCGCCGTCTGCGCCGGTGGCATGCGCTGCGCCCAGCGTCATGACGATCGGCGTCGCTTCGGATTTGCCTTTCGCGCCGCAGATTCCTCGAAACTCGACGGATCGGACGTTCTTCAGCGCCGCCGCGCCGCCGGCCGACTCGTGCAGCCGGCGAAACAACCGCTTGACGGCGAGGCGGTTGGCGGTCTGCATCGTCGGATGCGGGGCGTAGGGATCGAACGCGCCCGGGTGATTGGCGGGATCCCGGCGCGTCAATCGGGGAAGCGGAGCGGCCTCGAGCCGCACGTCGAATCGTCGCGTCGTATCGCCCCGTCGATAGGCCACTTCAATCGGCCAGTCTCCCGGAAAGGTCCCGAGAACCGAAAGGAATTGATTCGCGCAGTTGAGCCGGACGCCGGCGAAGCTCTCGACCCGGTCGCCGCCGCGCAACCCCGCGCGGTAGGCCCCGCAGTCCTCGTCGATTTGATCGACGACCACGACGCCGTTCTCGTCGACGACGGTGAAGCCGGCCGAGGCGTGGGGCACGGCCAGCCCGGCGCGCATCATGGGAATGAAGCGCTTGATCTGATTGATGCCGATCGCGAATCCGACGCCGACGTTGACGCGGCCGCGTTCTTCGATGGCGACGCGCCCGTTGATGCCGATCAATCGTCCGTCGAGATCGAACAGGGGGCCGCCGGAGTTGCCGGGATTGATCGACGCATCGACTTGAATGCAATCGGTATAGGTCAGCGCGCCGTGGATTCCTTTCTGGTATCGGTGCAGGCCGCTGACGATGCCCAGGGTGACCGTCGGCGCGTAGTCCTCCGAGAGGCCGAACGGATTGCCCATCGCCAGGACGGGATCGCCGATCCGCAGCCCATCCGAATCGCCGAGCGGCGCGGCCATCAGCGCTTCGCCGCCGCGCACGCGAAACATCGCGACGTCGCCGCCGGGGTCGATGCCCAGGATGTCGATGTCGCGGAGTTTACCGTCGGGCAGGCCGATCTCGCCGATGCGGGATTGGAGCATTCCCGCGATGACGTGGAAATTCGTCAGCCCGTAGCCGTGCTCGTCGATGATGACGCCGGAGCCGCCGCCGGCTCGACTGTCTCTGGCGAACACACAGGCGACGGCGGGGCCGACCTTCTCGATGACCTGGCGGCGATGGGCCTCGGCGGCCAGCACGCGCGACAGTGGCGCCGGCTCGACCGCTGGCGGCGAAGTCGGCCCGCCGGGTATCAGCCATACGAACGCCGCAAGCCACGCCGGCACGGTCGGTCCCCTTCGCGTCAGCGAATGCCATCGATCCGCGCACGGATCAACCTGGCGCCGGCCCACGCGCCGTGATCGGAAAGATCGAGATCGTCGCCGACGTCGCATTCAAGCACCAGCACGTTGACCCCCTTGAGGTCGACGTCCACGTGCTGCGGCGTCGTCGGTCCGATGGATGGCGATTCGAAAGCGACCTTGCCGTCCGTCGTCACGCGAAAGACGGCGCTGCCATGTGGTGCAACCGACTCGTCGATGCCGACGTCGCAGAGGAATCGTTCAAACGCCCCGTCGAGTCGAAACGTCAGGGCACAATAGGAGTGGACGGCGATCCCGCGGGAATAGGAACGGCCCGCCAGCACGATCGGCCGCCCCTGAAGGTTGCGGTCCTTCGTCACCGGCCAGTGGGCGTCGAACATCGATCGCTGCACGACCTCTGCCGGGACCATTTCCGAGAGATCAACCACGCGCTGGCTGCGCAGATCGATCGATTCCACGGACGACCAGGGGACGGTCACCTTGCCCAGCGCGGCGGCATCGAGTTCGAGCCCCGCGCCGTCGGCCGTGCGGACCCAGGCGGTCAATGAATCGCCCTCAAGCAGATGCAGCGTGGCGGGGCCGCGCCTCGATGGCCCGCTGCTCCCGAGGACGACGCCGTACGCTTTTTCCAATGCGGCCGTCCGCACCTGCCTGCCGATCCGAAAGGACCACGACTGCGGCGAAATGCCCTCCAGGATTCCCGGCAGGGTGACCGGTTTGCCGTCGCGCAGCACGATCAGCACGTCATGCCCGCCGTCTCGCTTTTCGAGCAGGGCGGCAAGCGCCTCCTCCGCCGCGGCATTGTCGCGCAGATCGAATTGAACGGCGGCGACGGCCGAATAGGGAATCGCCAGGGCCTCGCTCCATTCGACTTCCAGAACGATCGAATTGTTCGCGGACCCGTCCGCGACCAGCTCGCCTGCCAGCCGCCCGCCGTCGGCAAGAATGACGACGCGCTGCGGGCCGTCGACGCGGCCGGCGCGATCCGGCGCGTGCGGCGGCGTGAGCGAGGAGACATCTTCCAACGGAATGTCGGCGTCCTGCGCGCCGGCCTGATAGTTCACGACGCCGCGCTCGATCGACACGCGCGGCGTTTCAATCGAGCGGCCGTTGACCGTCTGAAGCGTAAAGCGATGACCATCGGGCCGGGCCGGGCCCGTCAGGCCGACAATCATCGGGATGGCAAGGACGATGGCGTACATCAGCGGTCCAACGGTTGCTTGGCGAGTTCCTCGTAGTATTGTTCCAGTAGTTCGCGATAGCGGCCGGGAAAGCGGCGCTGCAACGATTGCAGGATGGCCTCGCGCTCCTTCGGGGGCATCCGTCCCCACATCTCGCCGGGCCGCGCGGTCTGCCGTCGCAACTCGCCGACTTTCGAATTGCCGCCCGGCAGGTTGGACTGCGCCGCGCCGCCGCCGGGCTGTCCGGCGCCCTGTGCCTGGCCGCCGCCCTGACCGCCGCTTCCGCCTCCGCCGCTACCCTGCTGTTCTTGCTGTTCTGCTTCGTCGATCATCGCGCTGAGCAGTTCGACGGCCTTTTCCTGGCGGTCGATCACCTTTTCATCGGCCACCCCGCGGTCCAGCTTTCGCCAGGCAAATCTCAACAGGTCGCGAACGTCGCCCATCTGCCCCGGCATCCGGCGGCTGATCTCCGTCAGAATCTGACGGGCCGTGACCTGCAATCGCTGCGGGGCATCCGGAAATCGCTTGAGAAAACCCTCCAGCGTGGCCCGGGCGGTCTCGTAGTCCAGGTCGCTGACCTGGCTGTATCCGAGCATGAATCGAAAATGGTCGGGCTCGAGCGTGTAGCGCTCGATCGGGCCGTGCAGCTCCTCGACGCGGACCAGCATGTCCTTGCAGCGGTCAAACTGCTCGAGCTCGATCATGGCCGTGGCGCCGAGATTGGCCGCGGCGACGGCGAGAAACGGATCGACATCCTCGGACAGCGCTTCGAACAGCGCGGCGGCGGTCGGGGCCTGGTCCTTTTCGAGACTCTCCAGTCCGAGGCGATATCCGTCCGACAGCACCGCCAGCGATCCCTTGAGATACTCATTGAGGTTCTCATCTTCCCCGGTGGGGCGGCGCTCGATGACGAACCGTCGCGCCGTCTCGGCGTAGTCCTCATGGGTTTCCAGGTGACCGACGAACGCCTCGATCACCTGCCGCGGTGCGACAACGGGCGGCGGCGGGGCGTCGACGGGTTCTTCATCGGCGGAAGCCGTCGTCACGCGGGCCGGCGCCGCCGCCAGAATCGCACCCAGCAGGATGCGCCGGCTGAAAGTCCCATGGCCTGCAATTCTCACGCCTATTGCGCCTTTCTCATGCTTTCGTGCATCGCTTCGGCCATTTCGTGAACCTGCGCCTGCCGCTCGGCGAGCTTGCCCAGCCGTTCGGCCAGGTCCGCATCCTGCGCCCCCTCTTCGGCGGACAGCGCGCGGACCGCCTTCGTCGTGTCGTTGACGCGAATCTGGCACGCGCGGAGGAGCTTCAACTCCGCCGAGCCGGGAAGCAGCGGCGGCTGGGAATCGCCCGGTTCCTGCGAGCCGCCTTCGCTCTGCTCGCTCTCCCGCTGCTTCTTCTCGACGGCGTCGATAAGCTCGCGAAGCATGTCGGTGATCGACTCCTGCATCATCCGCGTCGCCGGACCCACTTCGGCGGCCGCCAATCGGCCGGCGACCTCGCGGGCGTCGTCGCGCACGTGTTCGACGATGCGCGGAAACACGACGGTCGTCCCTTCTTCCTTCAGTATTTGATACGCCGTGTCGGCCTCGTTCCCGACGGCGCCCTGCCTGCCCCCGAGCTCGGCCAGGGCAAGCTGGTCGCTGCGCTTCCAGTTGTCGCGTCCGATGTCCGCGAGTTGCACGGTCGTCTTGTTGCATTCGATCTGCATGGCGAGCATGGCTCGGAAGCGGGCCTCGAGATCGGCGAGCAATTCCTCCTGCTGCTCCTTGCGGAGCTGCTCGAGCGTCTCTTCCAGTTGTTGCCTGGCGTCCTCCAGGCGCTCGATGGCCTTGTCCTGCTGGTCGCCCGCCGGGCGCGGCTTGGACGCCTCCAACGCTTCGGCCGCCTTCTGCTGGTGCGGCGTCGCGGCCTTCACTTCGTTGGTCCCGGGCGTGGGCGCCTGTTTCTGCGATGGCCCCTGCGGCGACTGACCTTCCGAAGGAGGAGATTGGCCGTCCGTGGGGGGAGACTGGCCCTGCGGCGGTTGACCTTGGCCGTCGGGCGACTTGCCGCCCTTGCCGCTCTTACCCGATGAATCCTGCGGCGGTTGCGAGCCGGATTCGCTTGGGCCGCACGAACCGGCCCCGGCCTCCATTTTTTCGGCGAGCTTTTTCGTCTTCTCCGCCGTTTTTCGTTGCGCGTCGGCCTGCTCGGCGGATGGCGGCGCAGTCGCCTTGCGCTTTTCCATTTCCTTCTTGACCTGCTCGTTGAGCGAGGCGATCGCCTCCTGCAATTTCTCCTGCGCCTTCTGTTGATCGGCGCGGGCGGCGTCGCGCTCGTCCTCGGATAGCTTTTGGCCGGCATCGCCCATGTGCTCCGACGCCTGGCCGACCTGTTCGCCGGCCCGCGAGGCCTCGGCGCGTTCGCCAGCTTGTCCGGATGCGGATTGGATCTGCTCCGCCAGCGATTCGGCCGATCTTTGGAGCTCGGACTGCCGATGCGCCATTGCGGCGGCATCGGCATCCGTCGCCGCTTGCGCGGAGAGTTGCTTCTGTTGCTCAAAGAGTTCGCCTAATTGGGCCCGGAGCCGGGCAAGGTCGGGGGGGGGCTGTTCGGCGAGGGCCGCGGAATCCTGCCGTTCTTTCTTCTGTTCTTCCAGGACTTCGCCCAGCGCTTTCTTGAGCGCCTCGAGGCGTTCGATTTCCGCCCGGCGCTCATCGAGCTTGCTGGGCTCCTCCAGCAGCAACTTCAGCAGCAATTGCAGGTCTTCCGCGACCTGCCCCTGCTCGCCGAGAGCATCCGCGAATTTCCGCCCGTCAAGCTGCTCGATGATCTGGTCCATGCGCTGGCGGATCAGCAGGCCTCGGGCCGCGCTGAGCGATTGCATCATCTGGCCCGCCTTGTCGGGATCCGTCTTTCGGAGCACCTGGCTCAACTGAAACATTCGATCTTCCAGCCGAGCGACGCGCTGCTGCACGATCCGCTGGCGCTCGGTCAGAGGAGCGGCGGCATCGACACTCTCTTCAGCCGCAGTCGCGCCGGCCTCCTGCTTCACGCCGGACTCCTCCTCCGCGACCTGCGCCCATCCCGGGGCGCAGCAAGCCAGCAGGATGACCGCCGCCGCGAGCCGCAGGCCCCATCGGGTTGCCATGTTGTCAGGATCGCCCATCATGTCAGCGGCCCTCGGGCTGCGTCGTGGCACTCTCGCCCAGGAGCGATTCGATTTCCTTCTGCATTTGCTGCCGGGTGTCGCGGTTGAGGTCCCCCTGAAGGCGAATGATGTCCCGCAGGAGCGCCACGGCCTCCTCGTATCCTTCCCATTTTAGCATGTTCGCCAGCACCTCATACATTCGGGCGAGCAATCTTTTTTGAGCCGTTTCCAGCGATTCGGCCTCTGCGGGATCGAAACGCTCCCGCAGGCGATCCATCACTTCGGAAATCTGCGGAATATCCGACGCCGCGATGCCCGCCAGCGGCCTGATGACCCCGCGATCCAGACGGCGGCGAATCGTGGCATCTTCGAGCTGGTTGATCTGTCGTTCGGCCAATAACTGCTCGAACTGGCGGCTGATCACGCCGATGCGATTGGCGATCTGCCGCTGGGCACGGGCCTCCTGCGCGAATCGAGTCGACAGCGCCTCGGACGTGGCGGCGGCGGCCTGATCGTGGATGTCCATGATCCGCGTGTTCAGCCGCTCCTGGGCCTGAATGACGCCCTCGAACTCGCGACGCCATTCGTTCTCGCGGCGCGACAGCTCAGCCAATAATTCCTGGGGCGTCACGATGCGAAACGTATAGACCTGCGACTGGCCGACCGAGGGCGGCGCCGCCGGCTCGGTCCCAGACGGCGCAGTCGCCGTGCTCAATGCTGCGCCGGGTTGATCGTCGGCGGCCCGAACCCACATCGACAGTTCGTCGCCCGGCTGCAACGTCAGCGGCAGCAGCGGCCAAGATCGCTCCTGCGTGTAATTCGTCTGTCCGGCGACGAGGCCCGGCAGCGGCTCGGTCATCGAATCGTCGGGCCGCGTGTCGCCGGAGTCCTTCAGCCGCGAGGGGCGGATCATCAAGTCGATGCTTCGGATTCCCAGGTTGTCCTCGCAGTCCACGACCAGCGGCAACACCGCCGCGGCCACCAGCATCTCGCCGGCGCCGGGAAGCGTCAGTCGAACCCTGGGCGCCGGGTCGCTCAGCAGGCGCAGCGAATAAGTGACCGGGCGCAGGTCATCCAGTCCGTCGGCATCGCGCAGAGCGAAATAGAACGTGCCGCTGTGCGACGGCTCGAACGCCGAAACGATCTGCGTGGCTGACAGCAGGTCCGCCGGCGCCACGACGCGGTCGGCGCTGCGCAGCGACGCCTCGACGACCGGCTTGTTGGTCGTCGCCTCGATCCGCACGGCCGACGAGCGAAGGATATCCGCGCCGGTCTGCCCGGCCGCAAGCGTGTAGGGCTCCTGGCGGGAATACGGCGGCGGCGTAATCTGCACGCGGGCGCCGGCGATTGAGGGGCGTTCGATTGCCTCAATGTCGTGCCATTCCGTCCGTTCGTCGACGCCGAGCTTCCAGATGAGGAAACGCACCTTCATTGACTGCTGCAACGGGCCGTAGTCGACGACGAACTGTTCGCGGCCGCGGAGCGCCATGTCGCGCGTCAGTCCGGCGCCGCTCGACGCCTCGAACTCCGCGCGAAGGCCGCGGGGAATGCGCCCCGATGCCGTCACGACCAGCGTCAACGGATCGCCGACCGGCCAACGCAGCTTGCCATTCGCGAATCCCTGAATCCATAGCTCGGTGCCGGACGGCCAAGCGACGTCCTGCAAAGCGAAGTTCCGCGCCAGATAGGTCGCGAACGTGTCCGGCTGCCAGATTGCGGCGATCCCGGCGACGCTGATGGCTACCAGGCCCGTCGCGAGAAACTTCCGATGGCGGTCGCGCCGGATATTCGGGCCGAACGGAATCGCCCTGACTCGCTGCTGGCAGTCGCGGATGACGTTCGACCGCATGGCGAGCGACGAATCAGCCGGCGCCGGCCGCGTCGCGAAGGAGACGGCCGAGATGAGTATGTCTTTCAGCGGCGGGTGGCGGCGTTCGAGAATTCGGGCCACGTCCTCCGCGTCGATCCTCAACGCGAACGGGCGGATGACGTACCGCCAGAGATTTCGCGCCATCAGCGCGAGCAGGGCGAGCAACAACGCGGCTCGCGGACCCGCGCCGAGGACCAGTAGCTTGTCGAGCGCGAACTGAACAAAGGCGGCCGCCACCAGAACGGCGACGCACCGGCAGGCCCCTTCGAGGACGATGCGCCGCCTCAACGTGCGCCCGGCGGCGCGCAGCGGCAGCAGCACGCTCTGCCGAAAACCGGCCGTGACGTCAACTCCGTTCATTGCGCACTACAATTCGCGCCGCGGCGAATCCTAAAGTAGTCTGGCCTTTCTCCGCAGTATCCACTCGAACGTCAACAGGGCGATCAGCGCCGACAGGACATAGGCATTATCCCACAACGGCCGGGGCCGTTCGCGGGTGATCAACGTCCTGCCCGCGTCCGGGATCAGTTCGATCACCCGCTTCGCCTCGTCCACCGAAAGGTATTGCCCGCCGGACGACTCGGCCAATTCCTTCAGGGCGAGGGGGTTCATGGCCGGGTTTTGCATTTCAATATCCGATTGGCGGACGGAAATGTCGCGCTGGAGGACCGCCGGGTCGGACGGGGCCGAACCGATGTCGCCGGACGGCAGCGCCAGCGACAGGTGAAAGCGGCCGGCAGCCGGCGGCGTGTAGCGGCCGCTGTAATATCCGTCGCGTCCGGGTACCGGCAGCAAGCGCACGCGATCGGCTCCGGCCGACGCGGCATCGACCGCCGTCGCGGTCACGTCCAGCTCCGGCACGCTTAACGGCGTGAAGCGCTCGTCGAGCGCCCGGACCGTGATGACCACCGACTCGCCGAGTTCAAAACGGTCCCTGGACGTCATCATCGCTCCGCGTCCGCGGCCGCCGAGGAGTCTGCCCTCGACGAGGTGCCGAATCAGTTGTATCCAGAAGCGTTCGAAGAATACTTCGCCATGCTCCCGCCAGCGCCAGGTGGACTCGAATCCCAGGAACGCCGTCCTCCCGGCCCCGACGAACTGCGTCGCCAACAGTACGTGCGGCCCGAAGGCGTTGGCCATGCGCGGATTGGAATGCTGAACGAGCACGGTCGCCAGCGGCTTGGCCCGGCGGACGGGATAGTGCCAATAGACGCCGTGCATCGCCGCCCACGCGGCGCGATTATCCGCGGCGCGGTCCGCCTGCCTGAGGATCGGATCGTCCATCGCCGGATCGGGTATTCGCATGGGCCAGGCCCGCCGCTGATATTGCCCCATCTCGTTCAAGAGAATCTCCGCGTCGGGGTCGGGCGCGACCGGAAGCAGTTCGACGCAGGCCGCCGTCGCACTCGAGCGAAAGAACGCCCCGGCGTACTTCACCCCCGCGGCGTACAGAAGCCCGCCGCCGTGGTCCGACACGAAAGCCGCCAGCAGACTGCCCCACGTCGCGTCGAATTCCCTGGGGTCACAATCGAGAAGCAGGATCGCATCGTACTGAAACAGGTCTTCGGCCTGAGTCGGCAGCTCGGTCAGGACGGTATTGCCGTCGCGCACGGCCTCGAGGTCCGCCGATTGCAGCCAGCACGCCACGTCGACCGATGCGTCGCGTTCCAGGAGCCGCGAGAGAAAGCGATAGTCGTAGCTCGGCCCGCCCGCGACGATCAACACCTTCATCTGGTCGTCGAGCACCTGCACCTCGGGAAGCACTTCGCGCTGGTTATCCGATTGGACCGCTTCATCCGCCAGGGCGGCGACGCGCGCGACATAGCCCACGCGGCCGGGCCGGTCGATCTTCCTTTCAAACACCACCGGATCGAACGCCCCCGTCGCATCGGGACTGACGCGCCGCGAACCGACGCGCGTTGGTTGCCCCGCGTCGTGCCGCTCCAGTAGTTCGACCTCAACGGCCTGCCCATCGAGGTGCATGCCCGACAGGCGAACGGTCACGCTGAACGGGTCGTTCTTGAAGGCGGTCCGCGGCGCCCCCACGTCGTCGACGGATACGTTGACCGGCGGAGCGGGGTCGCCCACGCCGACCGCGTACAGGGGCACGTGTTTCTGCCTGAGCATCGCTGCCAGCGGGTCGATCGATTCGCCGCGATTGAAGCCCCCGTCCGAAAGGAGAACGATGCCGGCGACCGGGGCGGCGCCGACCGCGTCCAGGGCGCCGCGCACCGCCGTGCCGACGTCGGTGGCCGGCCCCGTCGGAGATAAATCGGGCAGCCGGACGCCGGGTGATTCCGTCTCGGCGGAGCCGGCTTGGTCTTGATCGCGCCGCGGCGGCAGCGCCGCCGCGGCGCGCACCTGATCGGCAAACGAAAAGACGCGCACCGCGTTGCGCCCGGAAAGGCCGCGCAAGAGCCCGGCGCCGGTATCGGCCAGCAGGGCCTCCTCGATGGCCGCCCGCTGCACGCCGCCGTCCGGCGGCCGGTCCATCAGCGCCGCGAGCCGGGCCGCGTCCTGTGGCCGGCGATAGGAATCGGCCAGCGACATGCTTGCCGATTCGTCCGCCAGAACGATCGCGCAGGCGTCCAGCCGCCGGTGTACGTAGTTGACCAGAACCGGCTCGAGACCGATCACGCCGAGCAGGATCAAGACCGCCCCGCGCACGACGACCATCGTCCATCGCCATGCGGGCGTCACCTGGCCGCGCGCCTCCCGGCGATACAGCCGGGCGACGACGTACAGGCCGGCCGCCGCCAACAGCGCTCCGGCCAGCAGGGCGTTGCCGCTGGACCACCTCGCCAGCTCGACCTGCGTCTCGATTCGGTCAGTGCGGAGCGACTGCGCCAGGACAGATTGTAGCGATGCGTCAAACAATGGCGTTCTCGTTGGCCGTCGTAGTCATTCGCCGTTTAAGCACTCCTGGGGCGGCCGCCACTTCTAGCCCCGCGTACCGAACCACCACGCCAGGACATGCTCGGTCATCAGCACGCCGATGGCGGCCAGCAGCACCGGCCACCAGATCTCGATGCGACCGCCCGCGGCATCGGCCGCCAACACCTCCGGATCGCCGACCCACTCGAACGGCGTATCGCCCATCACGGCCTTCAAGTCGGCCTGACCCGCCCGGGCCAGATTGGACTCCCGCGAATCGGGGTTGACGGCGCCGAAAGTCTTGGCGACGACGCCGCCTGCCGCCACGAATTGAAATTGATAAACGCCGGCGACCTCCGTGCCGTCATATCGCGCGACGTATGACGGATCGGCCCGCTCGACGGCGAGGTCCATTTCGGGGTCGGCCGGATACGACGGCGTGCGCACGACGGCCTTTTGCACCGGTTCGACGACGTCCGCGAAACCGCTCAGCGGCCCGCCCACCGTCGCCATCGGCGCCGCCCTCGACGGCCCGGCCGCGTATTGCACGAGTTCCAGCATCACGGGCAGATAGCTGAAACTCGACGCCCAATTGTTCCAGTCCTGGTCGGCGGTCGTCGTGATCAGGACGCAAAAGCCATCGCCGAATTTCCTTTCAACGATCGCAGGCGATCGATCCGCATCGTCGTATCGCGCTAGGATGCGGGCCGGCGGCCGCGCCGCGTCGGGCCGCGTCGACGGCGCCGGCCCCGACGTCGCGCCGTCGTCGTCGGGTGATTCGAGGGCGAGATACGCATGGACCTCGACCTGGCGCAGGACCGCCGCCAACTCGTCCACGTAGGCGCGCAAGACGGGGTGGGATGCATCCCAATTCGCGATCGTCGCGGGCGCGGCGCCCGCCGGCGTTTCGGCGATGCGGCCGATGGCCGCCGGAAGGAGCCCGGCGCCTTCGCGATGGAAATGCTCGTTGTAGAAAGCGAGGTCCATTTCGCCGCCCGCGAAGATGACCAGCCCGCCGCCGCGCGCCACGAACGACTCGAGCCGGCGCACCGCCCCGGGCGTCAGGCGATTGACGTTGGCCAGGATGACCAGGTCGCAGTGGCCCAGGTCGGCGCTTTCGAATTCCGGCTCCTCGATGATCTCGACCTCGTTTCCGCTGGCCGCCCGACCGGCCGGGCGCAGCGCCGTCTTGAGGAGATACACCTCGTCGTCATAGGCGCTGTCGGCCGGCGCGCCGTTGACGATCAAGACCCGCACGGACGGGGTCACGCGCACGGCCGCGTGCCGAACGTTGTCTACGCGCACACCGTCGGCCTGCCGCACGCCGCCGGCGAGCTCGACCGAAAGAAACTCGGCGCCGTCGTTGGGAAAAGCAACTTCGATCGGCTCGGTGATGGTGGCGCCTCCGCCGATCCGCGGCACCACGATCGGCGGCAGGGTGCTTGACGCGGTGCGAATGCTCAGCTCCACGCCTTCCAGCGCGGCCAGCGAGTGGTTGGCGATCGTCAACTCAAATCGCGCGGGAACGCCGGCCACGATCTGCGACTGGAGCGGCCGCAGTCCCGTGACGGCGACGTTGGCGGGGGCATCATCGATGGCCACGTCGACCAGCACGAGCCGAATCGACGCGCTGTGCGCCGCCAACGCTTTCAGCAGCGACTCGCCCGAGGCGCCTTCCTCGTCGGCCACCGAGGCCCAGTCGCAACGCTGAAAGTCGCTCACGATATAGACGACCTGGTTGGCCTGCGTGGCGGCGTCGCGCAGCATCGCGGAGACGGCGTCGAGGCAGTCCGCAAAATGCGCGGCGGATTCCGTCGGTTGCAGCGCGTCGAGATGGTCGCCGATCGTTCGCAGGTTCTCCTCGTCGAGCCCGTTGACGGCGACGACCGGCCGGCGCGGTTCGCGCGTCGTCAGCAGGGTCAGCGAATCGGAGGGAGACGCTTCCGCCGCCAGCGCGGCGATGCGCCGAGCGGCTGTTCGGGCGCGGTCGAAGACCGATCCTTCCGCCGCGCCGGCCGGGCTTCGATATCCCATCGAAAAACTATCATCGAGCAGGATGATGCGTTCGCTGCGGCCGAGTTGCGAGATGGCGCCGAACGTGCCGGATCGCAGGAAGGGCCGCGAGATCAGCAACACGATCAACAGCATCGCCAGGCAGCGCAGCGCCAGCAGGATGAGTTGTTCCAGGCGGATGCGCCGGCGGTTTCGGCGCTGGGCCTCCAGAAGGAAGTCCATGGCCGCCCAGCGCACGCGGCGAAACCGGCGTCGTGAGAGGAGATGGATCAGGATCGGGCTGGCCACTGCGCCGGCGCCGATGGCCAGGGCGGGATTCATCAGGAAGCCGGAGAGCCATTGAAACATCGTTCGTTCCCGAACCGGGGCCATTGCCTTTCCGCCGCGCGCCGCGACGGGGCCCGCCGCCTAGGTCCGCGCCTTGATCAACCTGGACCGCGCCACGAGATAGCTTCGCAAGACGACGTCCAGGGCGTCGACCGTGGACACGCCGACGTATTCCATGCGTCGATTCACGCAGGCGGTGCGAATCCGGCTGATGTACGCATCGAGGGCCTCGAGGTACGCCGTGCGCAACGATTGCGGATCGGCCGTCAGTTGCCATTCCGCGTGCTCGATCCCCTCGAAAAGCGTATGGTCCTGAAAGGGAAACTCGCGTTCGTCGCGGTCGAGCACGTGCATCAGCACGACTTCGTGATTGCCCTGCCGAAGCAACTCGACTCCGCGGATGATCTCATCCGGATCCGCCAGCAAATCCGAAACGAGCACGACGACGCTCCGCCGGTGCAGCTTGGACGCCAACTGGGCGAACAGGGAGCCCGTTTCCGTCGGATGCTCGAGTCGGGCCTTTTCGAGTTGGGCGAGGATCGATTGTAGATGCGGATGATTCGAGTATGCTGGAAGATTGGCGCGAATCTCGCGATCGAAGAGGATGAGCCCCACGGCGTCCTGCTGGTGGATCAAGAGGTAGGCCAGACTGGCGGCGAGCGTCGCGGCGTATTCAAACTTCGTCCATCGGCCGTCGTCGGCGTGCTCCGGGTAGCGCATCGAACTCGAACAATCCACCAGCAGGTGGGCCCGCAGATTCGTCTCCTCCTCGTACTGTTTGACGTAGAACCGGTCGCTTTTGCCGAAGACGCGCCAGTCGAGGTGCCGCAGGTCGTCGCCCGGGACGTACTCGCGATGTTGCGAGAACTCGACGGAAAAGCCGTGGTAGGGGCTGCGGTGCATGCCGCTGACGATTCCTTCGACGACCTGCCGGGCGCGCAGCTCCAGCGTCCCGATCTTCCCCAGAATCTCGGGACGCAGAAACCGCGAAGTGTGTGTTGTCGCCTCTGTCACTGAAAACTCCTGAAATCCAGGGAGAGAGTGACGCGCGCCGATCACCGCCGCCGCCTCGACTAGGCATTGACGGCGCCGGAAACGCGGTCATCGGCCAGCAGGCCTCCCGCATGAGGCGGCGAGTGCTCCAACAGGTCGCGGATCAGGCGGTCGGCGTCGTAGCCCTCGGCCTGGGCGGCGAAGTTCGTGATCACGCGATGCCGCAGGACCGGCGGAACCAGCGCCCGAATGTCCTCGGTGGACACATGATGGCGGCCGCGCAGCAGCGCGCGGGCCTTGGCCCCGAGGATCAAGAACTGGACGGCCCGCGGCCCCGCGCCCCAGGCGACGTGCCGGCGAACGAAGTCCGGTGCGTCGCGATCGTCCGGGCGCGACCGGCGGACCAGGTCGAGGGCGTGGCGCATCACGGGCTCGGCGGCGGGCACGCGTCGAACCACTTTCTGAATATCGAGTATTTCGCTGAGTGACAGCGCCGTTTCGACCTGCATGGTCTCCGAGGTCGTCGTGCGCGAGGCGATCTCCAGCTCCTCGTCGTAACTGGGATAGCGAATGAAGATCTTGAGCATGAAGCGATCCTGTTGCGCCTCGGGCAGCGGATAAGTGCCCTCCTGCTCGATCGGGTTCTGCGTGGCCAGCACGAAGAAGGGCGCCTTCAGTTCGTGGCGGACGCCGCCGACCGTCACCTGCCGCTCCTGCATCGCCTCCAGCATCGCGGCCTGCGTCTTGGGCGGCGTGCGGTTGATTTCATCGGCGAGAACGATGTTGGCGAACACGGGCCCGGGGAGAAACTTGAACAGCCGTTGCCCGGTCGCCTTGTCTTCGGCGATGACCTCGGTGCCGGTGATGTCGCTGGGCATCAGGTCCGGCGTGAACTGGATGCGGTTGAAGGACAGCGAGAGGCATCGTGCCAAACTCGAGATCATCAGCGTCTTGGCCAGGCCCGGCACGCCCTCGATGATGCAATGGCCTCCGGAGAATAGGGCGGTCAATAGCTCTTCGAGGACCTCGTCCTGCCCGACGATGGTCTTGCTCAGTTCGGTGCGGATTCGTCGATAGGCGCCGCGCAGTTTTTCGGCGGCGGCCAGATCGTCAGGCGCATCGGCGCGCGGCGAATGATCGTGATTCATGATTCAATCCTCTCTGGCGCGATCAGTCTCCGAATCCGGGAGCCCCTCGCGCCTCATTCGTCACCTAGCGCTGCATGATGGGAAGCCGATTGTACGGCAATTGAAGAACGATCGTGGCGATCGCCGTGCCGTAGACCCGGCCGACCGAATCCCCCATCCAAGCACCATCGGCGTCCTGGGTTTCCAGGAGACGATCGCGCAGCTTGGGAAAGTAGGCGTTCCACTCCTCGTCGCCCGCCAGGTACATCACCTGGGCCAGATACAGTTGAGAGTAATACCAGTGCCCCCAGGTCCCCGTTCCCTGTTCGACCCGGATCGTCCGCTTGCAATATCTTAACGCGTTCCGCGCCATCGGGTCGTCATAGAGCCCGGCATTGAACCAGCACGCGACGGCAGCGGCGGTGATCGGCGCCCGGGAGCCGGCCATACCCACGCGGTAGGCGATGCCGCCGTCCGGCTGGACGGACTTTTCCAGATATCCCATCGCGTTGTCGATCACCTTCTTGGGCACCGCGACGCCGGCGTTGCGGGCCGCGCGGAGGGCCTGCACCTGCGTCACAGTGACCGATCCTTCGTCGCCGTTCATTTCCGGCGTATAGAGCCAGCCGCCGAGTCGGCTCTGGGCGCGGTCGGTCAGCTTGACGCCGTTTTGCAGCGCGAATCGAATCTGCTCCATGCGCTGGGCGTCTTCCTCCATGCCCATGATCTCCGAGAGCATCAACATCCCGAAGCCGTGGCCGTACATGGAACGCGCCTCTTCCTCGCCGGTGCGGCAGATCAATCCGTTCCGCTGGGCCGATCCGAGAACGTAATTCAGCGCCTGGCGAAGCTGCGGCGAATAGGGCCCGTGTGACGGCGTGTTGCCGGCGCTCATCAACGCCAGGCCGGCCAGGGAGGTCATGGACACGGGATAGGCGCCCATTCGGCCCTGTTGGCGAAACGAGCCGTCCGAGGCCTGCCGCGAGACGAGGAATTTCAGCCCCCGTTCGATCGCTTCTTCCGTCTGGTCCGTGATCAGGGGTGGGCGCGGGGCGACCGGCGGCGCCGCGGCGGCCGGGCCGCGCACGAAGATAGCCGGAATCATCGCCGCGATGAGGATTCCGCCGGATGCCCACTTCATCGTTTGACCGCCTCGATTCGGTTTCATCAACCGTCCCGACCCCTCAGTGGCTCTCATGTTCATTCTCACCGTCCCGGGCCTTCAGGACATGATATCCGTCGGGGCCCGTGACGACGATGGAATCGTCGAGCACCTGCACATCGTGGATCAACCCCGTGAACAACTGGTCATCTTGAAGGCGGCCGAGATCAAAGGTCAGCGGGGTATCGATCAATCGCCGCAAGGTGATCTTGTCCAGAATCACCAGGGTCGCCGCCTCCAACCTCGGCCCCGGACCGCCGGCGAACTGTTGCCGCCGTCGCTGCTGTTCGTTGAGGTCATACGAAAGGGCGGCGACGTAATAGGGCGAAGCGCGCATCATCCGGCGGCTGATCGTCGCCATCGCTCCAAGCTCGTGAACGACACCGGGCTCGCGCTGATCGAGCGAAAAGGTCGCCAGTTCATATTGTGACGGGTCCGCCTTCGTCTGCGCGAACAACAACAATCGCCCCCGGGGTCGGCCGCCCGCGTCGGGAATCCAATCCACCGTCGCATCGTGCGGCGGCAGCGCCCAGTCATCGGTCGTGATGTCGCGGACGACCTTGCCGATGGAAACGTCCACAACCGCGAAATGTCGACTTCGATACGACACGCCGACGTGGCGATCATCGAGCCGCAGCAGTCCGCGGATGAACCCTCCCAGGGGAAGGTCCCAGAGTCGTTGTCCCGTGGCCACGTCGCGCCCCACCAGGCGGTCGTGGCCGGAGCGGCAAACGACGCCGCCGGCGATCGCGACATGGGCATCCGACAGCCCGCCGCCGTCCAGTGGCCCGGCGTCCTTCATCTGACCACCCGCCGCGTCGACGATGTTCTTCAAAGCATTCTTGAGGGAGGGCCCGTCGCCGGCGTTCAACTGGGGCACGAGCAGGTCGTATTGACGGCGCACGCGCCCGCTGCGCGGATCGATGACCGTCAACTGTTCGGCGCCGTCGTCGACCACCACGAGTTGCCCGTTCGCGTCGGCGAGTGTCGCGATGCGACGGCCCACGAACTGCCGCTCCCAATCGGGTCGAGCGTTGCTGGTCGCGGGAATCGCCAGCAGGGTATGGGCGTCGCGGGCCAGGATGACCTGACCATCGATGACGATCACCGAGGGCCGCGGGAGATCGTCTATCATCGCCTCCCCGATCGCCATCGGTGGCCACATCCACCGCCCGCTCTGCAAGCTGATGGCGCCGAATTGCGATCCGGCCGAGAGAACCGCGATCGTTCCCCAGCAGGCGGCGTCGAGGTTGTGTTGCCCGGAACTCGTGGCCATGAACAGTCCGGCGTTCTCGATCGCCTCGTCGAGGTCCGCCACCCAGAGGAGTCGTTCGCCCGAACCGGGACGGGGGTTGACGCCGATGATCTGGCGGACGTGACGGATCGGAACGACGCCGGGAAACAGATCGCCGACTCGGCGTTCGTCCAGAAACGACGCAACGTCGCGCTGTTGAAAGCTGGCGGGCACGGCGTATCCATGATCGAATTCCAACTGCGGCCGATCCTGCAACACGCCCGGCAACTGATCCGGCGGCGCGAACACGCGCTTCGGAAGCGCCCGCCGCAGGGCGGCACAAAGGTCCTCGACGCGACACGATGACAGTTTCAATTGTCCGCAAACGTCGCGTGACGGCAGCGACCGTCCCGAATGCCGTGCCTCCATCTCGGCGATGATCCGCGCCGCCTCGTCGGGCAGCGAAGGCACCTCGCCGCCCGGTTGCGCATACTGCACGGCAAGCCGCGCCAGGGCATCGAGACCCGCCGGGTCATCCGGCCCGCGGCGGGCCACTCGCTCCAGAAAGTACGCGGCCCCGTCAGGATCGCCGGCCTCCCGTCGGAACGCCGCCAATTCGCGGTCCAGCGTCGTGAGGAGATCGGACAGGCCGCCATCGTCATGCGATGATTCAAAATCCAGCGAACCGCTGAAATGCCGAACTGCCGACCAATGACCGTCGGCGACGGCCTTTTCGGCGGTTGCCCGAATACGATTGACAAGCCGTTTTCGCGCCACGGCATCCGCGCCTCGCCAGACGGCGCCCAGGCGTTCACGCAGCAACACCGCCGCTCGCGCCAGGAGGTGGGGCTCGAGTTCCAGCGGAACGTCTGCCCGCTCGCGGAGCAACTCGATGCCCCGATCAAAGGCATCCTCCGAACGCCCCTGATCGTGCAGGAGTTCGCACAGGGCCAGCCCGGCCTGGACCGCGTCATCCGGCCGCTTTGCGGCGGCGGCGGCCTTCGTCACCAGTTCCAGGCGGACGTCCACGTCCGCCTCGGCCGCCGCGCGCAGGAGCACGCGGACGCGCTGATGCGCGATGCGATCCAGCGTGGCCGACTGAGCGCCTGCCAGCAGCGCTTCGGCCCGGTCCAGCGCGTCGAGGGCCTCGTCCCACTGACCCTCGATCGTCGCCAACCATGCAAGTCGCAGGATCGCACGGGCGTCGTTCGGATCGTTCTCGAGCGCCGCATGGGCCAATGCCCGCGATTGGTCGACGTCGGGAAACTTGGCGACGCCGTCGACCGACACGCTGTAGAGGGCGCCGTCCAGCGCCAGGAGATTGCCGAGCGGAAGACGCGACGGAAGTAGATCGCCGCCGCTTTTTCCCGTCTCGGCGTCGACGCGAAGAAGCCCCTCCGAGGTCGGAACGAGAATCTGATCGCCGCACAGAGCGGGCCGGCCGGTGAGCGGCGCCGCGTCAAACGTCCAGACCCGCTCCCCGTCTGCGACGCGCAGCGCCTGGATGAATTGCCCCGCGAGATAGATCTGATCCTCCCGTGCGCCGACGATGTAGCGATGCTGTCCACGCGGAACGGACCATGAGAGCATCCCGCTTTCCCGGTGAAACGCCAGGAGTCTGTCGCAATCGTGGGTCGCCAGGATCACGAGCGCCCCGACCGTCAGCGGGGGCGAGGCCAGCCACTCGTCGGTCTGGGCAATGCTCAATCGGCGAAACCCCCACGGCTGCCGCTGATCGCCGTGCCCGATGTTCAGCACCTTCGATCGATCGTAGCTCGCCAGCCAGCGCAGGGAATAGTCGTGCGCGCTCAGCGCGATCAGCGTCCCGGCGCCGGTGGGGATGAAGATCCTTCCGTCGTGCACCGTCGGTTGCAGAACGCCGTTCATGGGATACAGCCCGGCCTTGCCCGCGCCGAGGTGAAGGGTCCGCCTGACGGCGCCGTCCGGCGCGAGCACGGCGAGAAAAAGATCGTCTCGCAACTGATACGGCGCGATCAGGTCGGCGCCGCAGGCCACCGGAGGAGAGAAAAAATGGGCCGCGCGCAGGTCGTCCTCGACGGGTCCGCCGCGCCCCTTGGTCCACAGGGCCCGGCCGGTGTCGGCCTCGAAGGCCCGAAGCGAATTCGGCTGCGGCAGGGCGGCGCCGACGTTCGGCGGGACGGTTCCGTCCGTCGCCGGAAACGTTTCATCCGCGGTCCCCGGCTGTTCGATGACAAAGACCCTTCCGAAGGCGGTCGTCACCGTCCCGCGGTACTCGTGGTAGAGACTGCGCGTCGCCAGCTCATCGAGGTTGTCGGTGTTGTCGGCGCCCAGCGTCCCCGTCGCGCTGCGGAATCGATTGATCCCGGGGTCCCGCACGCCGGCGCGCGGCACGACCTGCCAGAGAAAATCGAACGTCGCCAGATCGCGAGCGATCAATCCGTCCGGGCACGTCACGAAAAGCGATTTCCCGTCGCTGACGCAGCGCCAAACCGGTGAGCGGCCCGTCGATTCGATCAATGTCGTGGTCAGGCGGGCATCGAGCCGTTCGGCGCCGGGCAGCGTATCCTGCCAGAACGACTCGGGCGTCACCGCCGGCTTCAAGGCGGGCATCTGGCCCGCCCACTCCGGGGCGCCGGACGGCGTCGGCCAGTTCGCCTGGCTGCCGACGGGCCCACCGCCGGAAAAGTTGGCCGACCGTTGAACAATGAACGATTCGACCGACGCGACGCGCGAATTCCAATCCGGCGGCAGCTCCATGGCGCCGGCCGCGGGCAGCCCTTTCATGCTCGACAGCGTGGCCGTCGCCCGTTCGATTTCGCCCGAGAGCGCATAGGCGACCGACAACCTGGATAGAATCCGCCAATCCGGCACCGACCGATGCGACAAGTTCAACAGGCGGTTCAGGACTTCCGCGGCCTCGCCCCCTTCGCGGCGGTCCAGGAGCCACGTCGCAAGCAAATCGAGCGCCTCGGGGCCCGTCGTGGTGTGAGGATACCGCCGCACCAGGTCGCGCAGGGCATCCACGTCGTTCTCGCGGCGGGCGGTCTCGAATTGGTTGCGCACCTCGGGGTCGAAGAGCAGGCGGTAGGTCTGTAATCCCTCCTCGGGCCACGCGGCGAGTTGTTCCTGGGCGTACCATGCGGCCGAGTAAAACTGCTGGCCCTCATTCGGCGAAATGGTCCGATCGCCATATTGATTGACGACGCGCATCAACGTGTCGGAAGCGAGCTTCCAGTCGCCGCGCTCGGCGGCCTCCTCCGCGCGACGCAGCCACCGTTCCGCGTCGCGATCGCTCTGCGGCGTCAGCCGGTAGCTCTCGACTTCCGGGGCCCGCGGGGGCTCGCCGCGCTGAAACCGAACGGGCTCACGCCGCTGTTGAAACGCCGACGCAGGTTGGACGGCGACCGACAGGAGCCCCGTCGTCGCGGCAAGAAAGGCGGTGAATCGGCGCCGGCCGACCCGGCATCCGGATTCGTCACTGCGATCGCATGTTGCCATTCTGGTCCAATTTCGCATCGGAATGACGGACCTGTTCCCCGCCTGGATACTCTAACGTGGTAGACGCCCCATATCCACGTATACAATGCTCAATGGACACCGGGATCAGGTGAATGGGAGAATTTTCCGGGTTGACATGCGACCCTGTCACTTCTCGTTGCGGATGACGATGCCTTGATGCGGGCCGATTCAGTCGACAACCGCCACACCGGCCAGGCCGCACCGCCGCCCGCGCGCGCCGGCGGATGTCGCGCCGCCGTCGCATGGATGTTCCCCATCGGCCCCCGCGGGGCGGGCGCCGCCTTGTCGATCACCTCGATCTATTGGATCGTGTTTCTCGGGCTCATCGTCGGCCTCGTCTGGGCCGGCGTCTTTCGCATGGCGTGGCGCGTGTTCGGCGAAGAGACCCGAAATCTCAGATTGATCCCCGCGCTGGCCGTGGTCCTGATCGAAGTTTTCCTGACCGGTCGCCGCCTGCTGGCGGGCTGGGTGCGAGCGCTCGACGTCGCCGGGCCGAGCCCGCGCCAACCGGATGAGCCGGCGTTGGGGGGAACCCAGTCCGCCCAGGCGGCGCTGATCCTGGTCCTGTCCGTGTTGACCCAGTGGGCGCTGATCGCCACGATCGAACGATCATCGCCCTGGTGGCCGTCGTCGCAGGACTGGCGTCACTACTTCAACTGGCTCTATCCCGCGCCCATTTACCGCCCCTTGATCCTCGCGCCCCTTTGGGGGCGATGGGCGATCCTCCTCGCCGCTTGCGTGGGACGCTCGGCGGCCGACGCCGACCCGACGGCGCGATCGCTTTCATCCCTCGTCACGCCCGGACGGCTTCTGATCGCCGCCGCCCTTCCGCTTTTCCTGAACTCCATCTATTTCAGCCGCGACGGCAACCTCCTGCTCGGACTGGTCGCGGCACTGTTGGTCTTCTTCATTACCTACCTGGTGACCGTCCTTTTCGCCTATCGTGGAAACGGCCAGACCGCAGCATCGATGTTCGCCTCGGGACAGGCGGCGCAGTTGGCGTTTCTCGCCGTCTACCGGGCCCTTTGGCCGCTCGTTCACGGATGAACTCCGCCATCGACCGTACCGAATCGGGCAACGTGTCCCGCCCAAAGGCGCCGGCGCCGCTCATGCCCGTTGCGATAGGATTGTCGGCCGGAATATTGCTCGATCAGCAGTTCATCGTGCCGTTCCCGGCGTGCGCCGTTGCCGTCCTGATCGGGTCGGCGGTCGTTGCCGTTGCCCGCGGCAAGCCGGCCGTGGCGGCATGCGGCGTGGTGTTGGCGGCGATCGGCGTCGGGGCGGTTCGCCATGCGCTGTTCGATCGGCGGCTGCCGGATCACCACATAGCCCGCTATGGCGACGCAGAGCCGACGTTGGTTCGGCTTCGGGGCCGGATTACGACGCCGCCGCGCATCGTCGAGCCCGATCCGTCGGTCCCGCGGGCCTATAGCCGGGGGCCAAGGACGGTTTTTCAGTTGGAAGCGCTGGCGCTCGACGGCGCCGGCGGTCCGATCGACGTGTGCGGGCCCGTTCAATTCAGCGTCAAGGAGCCGATGTTGACGCTGAGCGTCGGCGACGAGGTGCAGGGCACCGGCTGGTTGTTTCGCCCGCGCGGTCCGCAAAACCCCGGCCAATACGACTGGTCCCTGCACCAACGGCGCATGGGCGTGCGGGCGGGATTCTCGTGCGACCACGCCGAAGGGGTCCGGCTGTCGCGGGCCGAAGGAGCGTCGAAGGGCGGGCGATGGCTGGCGGCGGTCCGGCGGTATTTTCGCGGCCTGCTGATCGACGACGTGCTCGACGAGGACGAACAGGCGGCCGGGGTCATGGCGGCGATGGTGCTCGGACAGCGCAGCGCCGTCACGAAGGCGATGAACGAGGCCTTCGTTCGCAGCGGCAATGCCCATTTTCTGGCGGCCAGCGGTATGCACGTCGCCTGGCTGGCGCTGCTGTTTTACGGCGTCTGTCGCGCGATCGGGCTGCACCATCGACTCACGGCCCTGATCGTCGCGATGGCCATCGTATCGTACGTGCTGATCGCCGAGCCACGGCCATCGATTCTCCGCGCAGGGATCATGGGCGTCGCCCTCTGCATGTCGGCATTCGTTCGCGGGCGCTACGGCTCGCCGAACGCGCTGTCGCTCGCCGTGGTCATCATCCTGCTGATCCGGCCCGCCGACCTGTTCAGCCCCGCGTTTCAATTCAGCTTCGTCGCGACGCTCGGGCTCATCTTCCTGTGCCCCGTCGTCTCGACGCGAATCATGATGGGGTTCCACTACCTCGGATACGTAAGCGCCGCCGCTGGATTCGACATGCGGTCGACCGAAAGCTGGCTCCTGTTCGACTCACGCCGCGGCCTTCGGACCATAGCGACTTCGGTGTATGGCGTCGTTGCCAAGCTGTTCGCGCTATCCATATCCCAGTGGCTCATCACCGCGCCGCTGGCCTGCTACGCGTTCAACAACCTCGCGCCCTGGGGCTGGCTCGGCTCGTTCGTCGTCTGGTTCGTCGCCATGCCCGCCGTTTTGCTCGGGTACGTCACCGTGCTGGTGCGGCTGGCATTTCCATCCGCCGCCGCCTTGCTCTCCCCGCTCGTCAACGGCGCCACGGATGCGATGATCGCCTGCGTGAATCTCGTCGGGCGATTGCCGGGCTCACTGATCGACGGGCGATCCCCGAGCATCTACTGGGTCGCGGCGACCTACGCGGCGCTGGCGCTGTGGGTGTTTCGCCGCAGGTGGATGCCGCTGCGACATGGCTTTGTGATCCTGGCCATCGTCCTCGTGGGCATGTGGGCGATCCCGCCGCGATGGGTCCGCGCCGAGCGCGGCGCGATGGTCGTCTGGACGCTGGCGGTCGGCGACGGCACCGGCACGGTGATCGAGCTTCCCGACGGCCGCGTCGTCATCTACGACTTCGGCACGCGATCGGCATTCGACGCCGGCCCGGTCGCCGAGTCGTTTCTTCGCCATCGAGGCATCACGCGGATCGACGCCATCTTCGTCTCGCACGCGAACTTCGACCATTACGGCGCCGTCGAGCACATCGTCGGTCGCTTCGAGGTCGGGCGCCTCGTCGTCAACGATCATTTCCGGCGATTCGCGCCCGAAGGGTCGGCGGCGGCGCATTTTCTCGCGTCCGTCGAGTCGGCGGGCGTGCCGATCGAGGTCGTGAGCGGGCCGAAGTCGTTCGACGGGTTCGGCGACGTGAGCGTCGAGCAGATTTGGCCGCCGTCGGCATCGGATCGCAAGATCCTCGACGCCAACGATACGTCGACCGTCTTGAAAGTGGCCTCTCAGGGCGAGTCCATCCTGCTGACCGGGGACATCGCCGAACTGGCGATGGCGGAGCTGCTCACCGCGCATCGGGAGACACTGCGTTCCGGCGTGCTGGCCCTGCCCCATCACGGAAGCGTCGTCTTCAACACCGAGGCGTTCATCGAAGCCGTCAGTCCGGCCGTGGCCATCCGCTCGACGGGCCAGCGCCGGGCGATGACGACGAGCGGAATTGAACGCATCGTCGCCCCGCGGCGATATTTCAGCACCGCGGACGACGGGTGCGCGAAGGTGACGTTTCGGGAATCGGGAATAATTGCGGAAGCGTTTGCCGTCAATGACTGAACTGCTTTCTGTCGCGCCGCGGCCGACGATCATGTACCGGCAGTGGTCTTGCCGCGGTGATTCCGCCACAGATATCCCATCAACAAGGTTCCCAACAACGCCCAAGGCAACATTGAGGCAAACCAAACGGTCGGGTTCATAAGGAGGATCGTTTCGGTCGCTTCCCCTGCAATCACCGGGCCGGTCATTGGCTCTGTCGTGGGTGCCAACGCGGAGGCCTTGAATGCAAACCGATCGAGAAACCAGCCAAGCCCCAAACCGGCCAGCATCGCACCAAAATATTGGAATGAGTCGATGACGCCCGATGCAAATCCCGCCATTTTTCGCCCCCCGAGGTCCATTGCCGCCGCCGTGCCCAAAATTGAGTGTGTCGCGTTGCAGCCGGTGTGAATGCCGAGAATAATCACGATTGCAAGGATAGCCGTAACCTTGACAACCTCCTGCGCGACAAGGATTGCGGCGATAATGAATACCACCTGTATGAAGTAGAGAAACGTCGCTACGGGTGCCCGCCGCCCCGCAAATAGCTTGTCAGAAATGATGCCCGACCCCAGCGAACCGGCAGACGCCAGCACAGACAACAAGATCGTGCTAAACCACCAGAAAATAGTCGCTCCATCCCCGACCTTCTCAATTGCCCAGACCTCCTTCAGATAAATTGCATACCACGCAAAGATCGCAGTGCGTACGAATCCGGTACAGAAGTAGGCGCCGGCGACGATCCAAACAATCGGATTCGACGTGATGCGGCGAAAAACATCCGCAAGGTGTATGTGTTCATGGGGATTTTCGTCGGCCGATTCGTCGTCGTGAACGATGCGATAACCGGCATCCTCGGGATGGTTCTTGACCGTCAGGTTCATCAATATCACGATAATGACGACGAGCGCCGGCGGAACGATGAACATATACCGCCAGTCGAGCGCCGGAACCGTAATGGTGAAAAAGATGAGTGGAACGGCAAAGCCGGTGGCCATCATCGTGGCCAACTGACCCACGCCAGTTTGTCCGAGGTTTATCATGAACCCGAAGATGCCCGCAAAGGTCCCTCGCTCCTTTCGCCGGAACCACGCCGTGTTGATCTTGACCATTCCCGGCGCGCCGAACGCCTGTACGTAGCCATCCACCAAACGAATGATCAGAAGCGCGACGAAAAGCCAGCCGATGTTGGACCAGGCGGTCAATCCGAAAATCAAATTGAGCACGACCGTTCCGGCCGCGCCAACGGTCATGGCCTGCTTTCCGCCAAGCTTATCTGTGAAGAGACCGTTGACGAACTGCCCGATGGCATATGCGCCGTTGCGCGCCGCGTCGATGGCGCCATATTGAACGTTGGAAAACCCAAGCGTCGCCTTCAATTCAGGGGCGACGATTCCAAGGTTGTATCGACAAAGATAGTACGACGCGTATGTCAGACCGAGGAACAGCCAGTTCTGTCCGCGGCGCAGCCGAAACCCCGGTGGGTGCTGGTACGTCAGGCCGCTCGGCTGGGCGTCGGGCGTGGTCTGCGTATCGGCCATCGGGTTCCCTAGGAGCGCTTGCCGGGGATCGGAAATCGATTCGAGGTCAGGGGCCAAGCATGGTAACGGGGCGGCGGACGATCGCAACCGCCGCGCCTACAACGGCGGTTTTGATGCCGCGCCACCGAATCCGTACCATGGCACACTGCGAGGAGCGACCGCGGCCATGGCGGAATTCCAGCGACACGTTTTCGTCTGCACCAATCAGCGTGAGGCGGGCCATCCGCGCGGCTGCTGTTCGGCGAAAGATTCGGTCGCGATCCGCGAGGCGCTGAAGGAGCGCGCCGCCCTTCGCGGCCTGAAGCCGCGCGTCCGAATCAACGCCGCCGGCTGTCTCGACCAGTGTGAGCACGGCGTCACCGTCGTCGTGTATCCCGATGCCGTGTGGTACGGATTCGTCACGATGGGCGACGTGGACGAGATCATCGAAGCGCACTTGATCGGTGGTCGGCCCGTCGAGCGCCTCCGCCTGCCGCCGGCGTGCATCAATACGCAGCGGTGCCCACACAGAGGCGGCGGCGCCGTCCAACTCGGGATCGGGTACTGACGAATCTGCTCTCGGCGACGCATTCGTGACCACGCTGCCCACGCTCGATCTGCTCGTCGTCGTCGTTTACCTGGCAGGCGTCGTCGGGCTCGGTTGTTATTTCACACGTCGCAGCGCCACCGCGCGCGAATACACCTCCGCCGGAGGGGCGCTGCCCGGCTGGGCCGTCGGGCTGTCGGTCTTCGGCACGTTTCTTTCCAGCAACACGTTTCTCGGCGTACCGGGCAAGGCGTACGCCACGAACTTCAACGCCTTCGTCTTCGGCCTCTCGCTGCCGCCGGCGGCGTACCTGGCGGCGCGATATTTCGTCCCGTTCTACCGCGACGGCGGCGCGATTTCGGCCTACACCCATCTCGAATCGCGCTTCGGCCCCTGGGCCCGAACGTTTGCCGTCTCGTGTTACTTGCTGACGCAACTGGCCCGCGTCGCGACCATCCTCTTCGGCGTCGCACTGGCGCTGTCTCCGCTGATGGGCTGGCGCATCGAGGCGATCATCATCGGCGCCGGTGGTCTCGTGACGCTCTACACGCTGCTCGGTGGAATCCGCGCCGTCGTCTGGACCGACGTCATGCAGAGCATCGTCCTGACCGGCGGCGCGCTGATCGTCGCCGCGATCCTGCTCTTCGACGTGCCGGGAGGGCCGTCGCAGTCGTTTGCGATAGCCCGGGAGGCGGGCAAGTTCGGCCTCGGCAGCTTCGGCGCCGGCATCGGGCAGTCCACGGTCTGGGTCGTGTGGATCTACGGCCTGTTCGTCAATCTGACGAATTTCGGCATCGATCAGAACTACGTCCAGCGATACCACGCGGCCCGATCGATGTCCGCGGCGCGGCGGTCCGTCTGGCTCGGGGCGCTGTTGTACCTTCCCGTATCGCTATTGTTCTTCGGAATCGGCGCGGGACTGTTCAGCTACTACCGGGCCCAACCGGCGCTGCTGCATGACCTTCGCGCCGACGTACGCGCCAACGCCGGCGGATCCGTTACGGCGGGCGCCGCCACCGACCCGACCGACGCGCAACTGGGCGACAAGGTCTTCCCGCACTTTATCGCGCGCCGCTTGCCGCCGGGGCTGACCGGAATCATCCTCGCCGCCCTGCTTGCTGCGGCCATGAGCAGTCTGGATAGTTCACTCAACTCCTCGGCCACCGTGTTCCTCTCCGACGTCTACCAGCGTCACGCCGCCGCCCCGGACGAGCGCGCCGCCCTGCGCATCCTTCGCGGAGCCACGATCGTCGGCGGGGCCGTCGGCACGGCCGCCGCCCTGGCCATGATCGGAATCGCCAGCATTCTTGATACCTGGTGGCTGCTGGCCGGCGCGTTGTCCGGGCCGATGCTCGGGCTGTTCATGCTGGGGATTCTCAGCCGCGCCGGGAGTCGCGCGGCGGCGATCAGCGTAACGGTCGGCACCGCCGTCGTCGTGTGGATGACCGTCTCGCCGGGGGATCATTGGCCGCCGGCGCTGCGCAGCCCGTTTCACTCGAATCTGACGATCGCCGTGGGTGCGGCGGTTATCGTGATCGTCGGCGTTGCCGCTGCACGAATCGCGAGGGGATCGTCGAAGGGAGATTGAGTCGGGCCGTCACGGCAGCAGGGCTTCGATGAACAGCCGCACGTCGATGGCGTTGACCGCCATGTTGCCGTCCATGTCCGCGTTATTGATGTCGCACGGCGGCGGGAACTGCACTTCGTATTCCGCGGGGTCGATCAGCGCCAGCGCGAACGGCGCGACGTCGGCGACCGTGAGCGACGAGTCGCAATTCATGTCGCCGGGCAGCGACGCGCCCGGAATCACCTCGATGACGACGCGCGTCGCCTCGATGTTGGCCTGCAACGCGGCGCCCGGCGGCGACGCGAGATTGAGACTGGCGAACGTCCCGGTGCGCGAAGCGAATGTCATGACCTCGAAGGTCTGGCCGACTGTGGGCGGAAAACCGTTGATGATTTCGACCGAGAGCGTGCCGTCCAGATTCGCGGCGCCGCCGATGACCAGTCGGTCGAACTCCGAGCCGGGCGTCAGCCCGCCGATCTCGATCGCCACGGCTCCATTGGCTGTCTGCGTAAAGACGCCCGTGATCTCCAGTTCGCCGGCCGAAGCGCCCGGGGCGGTCGTTGCGTCGTTGGTCACCGACGAGGCGACCGTTCCGCTGCCGCCGAGGATGCCGCCCTGAATTTCGACGATTCCCGATGCGCTGAGGGTGCCGTCCACGATCGTGCTGCCGGCGGTTTGTACGTAATCGCCGGTCCGCGTCAATTGACTGTTCGCGTCGACGATGACCGTCCCCGAGGTGGTGAAGGGCCCGGCCGCGATGTTCATCCCGCCGGTGCCCGAGGCGTGAAGGACGCCCTGGTTTTCGAGGCCGGTGACGCCGTCGGGGTCGATGGTCAGCGCGACGGTCAGGTCCGCGAGGATCGTCCCCTGATTGGTCATGGGAAGCGTGTTGAAGCCCACGTTCCCCGCGCCGCGAATCGTGTTGTCAACGTTGATCAGCGAGCCGCCCGACACCCCGAGGATGCGGTTGGTCGACAGATTGGTCATGACGATCTCGCCGCCGCCGGAAAGCGTGACGACGCCCGCCGTCGGTTCGAGGTCGGTGAACGAGCCGGTCGAGTTGATGGTGATGGTTCCCTGATTGTCGATCGTCCCGAGGAGGGTCACGTCGGCATTGTTGGCCAGGTCGAGCGCGCCGGCGTTGATGAGCGCCCCGCCGCTGCCGTCCAATGTGTTGAGGTTCAGCGCGCGGAGGACGCCGCTGCCGGCGGTGTCCAGCGTGCCGCCGGCGACCGTCGCGTTTGTCAACTCGACGAGAGAGGCGTCGAGCGCCTCGATCGTGCCCCCCGCGTTGTTGAACGTGGCGCTTTGCAGTTGCAGCGTGGCGCCGGCGTCGGCGCGGAGTGTTCCGGTGTTCGCCATGCCTCCGACATTGGGCCGAATCTGTAGTGGCGTCGGCTGGTTGGCGATGATGACGCCGCCATTGGTCATCGCCAACTGCGCGAGCCCAAGTTGGCCGGCCCCCGAGATCGTGTTGTTGACATTGTTCATCGACCCGCCGTTGGTGCCGAACAGGCGGTTGTTGACCTGGTTCGAAAGAATGATCGACCCGCCGCCGGTCAATATTACTGCGCCCGCGTCGAAGATCAGGTCCGTGAAGCCGCCGGTCGAGCCGACGTGGACCTCATTCGTGTTCTCGATCGTGCCGCGAAGCGTCAGGTCGTCGGCGTTGGGCTGCTGGAGCACCGCGCCCTGCGTGATCGTGCTGACGACGCCGTCGAGCGCCGCGCCGCCGTCCACGACGATGACCCCCGTGCCCGTCGTGCTCAAGGTGCCCGCGGCAATCGTCACGTTGGACAGTTCGACCGTCGAGTCCTGCAGCGCCTCGATGAGTCCGCCGAGATTGTCGATCGACCCGCTGACGATGCGCATCGTCGCGCCCGCGTCGGCGCGGAGGATTCCGTCGTTGACGAACGGATTCGCCGTCGGGTCGATGGTCATGAGCGCCGTTCCGTTGGCGATGATCGTGCCGCTGTTCGTGATGTCGGTGATGCCCGCGCCGATCTGGCCCGCCCCGAGAATCGTATTGTCCATGTTGAACCAGCTTCCGCCATTGGCGCCGATGAGGCGGTTGGCGGTCGAATTGGTCATCAGCACCTGACCGCCGCCGGACAGCGTGATTGTCCCGCCGTCGGCCTCGAGATCAGTGAAGCTGCCGGACGATTGCAGGAAGATCGTCCCCTCGTTGAGCACCATGCCGCCGCCGGTCGCGTCGAGGGCGAGGTCCTGCCCGTTGGCGAATTGCAGTTGATCGTCGGCGTCGAGAAAAAGGCCGTCAATGGTGGCGCCGACGTTGAGCGTCACGATCGACGCGGCGGCGTTGGCGTTGTCGATGCGGACGATATAGGTGTTCGTCGCGTCGTTGTTCGGCGCTGCCCCCGTATCCCAGTTCAGCCCCGCGCTCCAGTTTCCCTCGCCGCCGAGCCAGACGGCCTCCAACGGGTCCGCCCCGGCCGCGGCGAACGCCGACAGCACCACCAGCGGCGCGACAATCCCGAATCGGGCCCGGCGTATGGCCAGCGACAACTTGCTCCCTCCCGACGCCGTTGCGGGCGTGATGATTCATCGACCGGCGACGGCGCGCACCGGCCTCCGCGTGTCCATTCAACCATACGGATTCGCCATGTGTTTCTCAACTATCCGTGCGAATTATCGCCCCATTCTGCCGGTATTGACGCCGCCAAGGCCCCGCTTGTCGCGTCCGGACGGCCCCGGTAGTCTGACGCCGCCATGCTGGCCAGGGTGCAAAGCGTTACGCTCGTGGGGATCGAGGCCGTCGCCTGCGAGGTCGAGGTCAACGTGGCGTCGCGCGGTTTTTCGGGTACCGCGATCGTCGGAATGCCCGACACCGCGGTCAAGGAAAGTCTCGACCGCATCCGAACGGCGATCACCAATTGTGGCTTTCAGCCGCCGGCCAAGCGCACCGTCATCAACCTCGCCCCCGCCGACATTCGAAAGGAAGGCCCGGCGCTCGACCTGCCCGGCGCCTTGGGCATGCTCTTCGCCTCGGACGGCGCCGTGCCGGACGCGCTGTCGCGATACATGATCGCCGGCGAACTGGCCTTGGACGGCCGCGTCCGCCCCATCAAGGGCGCGCTGTCCATGGCCATGCTCGCGCGGAAGAAGAACTTCGCCGGCATCCTCGTGCCGCGCGACAACGCGTCGGAAGCCGCCGTGGTCGACGGAATCGACGTCATCGCCATCGGCTCGCTCACCGACGCCGTCGGCTTTCTCACCGAGCAACTCCCCCTGGAGCCGACGACGGTCGACATCGACGCCGTCTTCTCCGAGGCGTCGCAGTACGACGTCGATTTCGCCGACGTGAAGGGACAGGAATTCTGCAAGCGAGCACTGACGATCGCCGCCGCCGGAAGTCATAACCTCCTGCTCGTCGGCCCGCCTGGCTGCGGCAAGACGCTCATGGCCAAGTGCGTGCCGACCATCCTGCCGCCGCTGTCGTTGAACGAATCGCTGGAGACCACGCGCGTCTGGTCCGCGTCGGGCAAGCTCGAGTCGGGCGTCTCGCTCCTGGCCCGTCGGCCGGTCCGCGCCCCGCATCACTCCGCCAGCGCCGCGGCCCTGGTCGGAGGCGGAACGATTCCACAGGCCGGCGAAGTCTCGCTCGCCCACCACGGCGTCCTGTTTCTCGACGAGTTCCCCGAGTTTCAACGGTCCATCCTCGAAACGCTGCGCCAGCCGCTCGAGGACGGCGCCGTCACCATCGCCCGCTCACACAGCTCCGTGCGCTTCCCGGCCGAGTTCATGCTCATCGCGGCGATGAACCCCTGTCCCTGCGGGTACTTCTCCGACCCGCGGCGGCCTTGCAAGTGTACCCAGCCGCAGATCGAGCGCTACCTCGCCCGGATCAGCGGACCGCTCGTCGACCGAATCGACATCCACATCTGCGTTCAGGCCGTGCCGTTCGACGATCTGCGCCGCGCGAAGTCGGGCACCGATTCAGAAACGATGCGCGAACGCGTCATCCGCGGCCGAGACGTTCAGCGACGACGGTTCGGTGACGATAACAACCTGCTCAACGGCCGCATGGGCCCGCGGCTCGTGCGCAAGCACTGCCCCCTCAGCGGCCAGTGCGAACTGATCCTCAAGCAGGCCATGCGCGAACTCGGCCTGTCGGCCCGGGCCCATGACAAAGTCCTCCGCCTCTCGCGCACCATCGCCGACCTCGAAGGCGAAGCCGACATCGCCCCCGGCCACGTCTCCGAAGCCATCCAGTACCGCCAGCTTGATCGACAACTCTGAGACGCACGGTCCCCGGCGGTGCAGGCGTTGCAAAACGGCCGCGAAGGCGCGCGGAGATATTGGGCCCCCCGCCGATCTTCTTGATCCCAAGAACAAACCGGAAGTCGCGTCTCGACCCCGACACGCAGGAGCCCCCCTGCCCTTCGGTCGCCGGCAAGCGCAATAGAGGGGGCTCGCTATGCCCGCCATCGCGCTGCCCCGGACAGCGAAAGAACGCTGATTCTACGGTCGATTCGGGTGGTTTTCTGGCTTCGCTTTGAGGAAGCGGCATGAATGGGCTTACAATTTGAGGGATGATGAAGGCGGTTCTATCGATCAGCAAAGCACCGTTCTGTGAGCAATAGAATGCTACCCTATCGCTCACGTATGGGGGATCGCAACGAACGGATTGTTCGAAGGCAAAGCCGACAGGTCACGGTCGCGGATGCGTCACGGCCGTTGGCCGTGGCGTCCCACTTCTCGATGAACGGCTTGCCGTAGGGGTCGTAGGCGGTGCGCTCGACGATGTCGCCGGCGTCGTCCACCACGCCGATCACCGAGCCGAGGGCGTCGTGGAGATAGTGATAGACCGTTTGCAAATGCGGGATCGGCGGCACCGGCGGCTCACCCACGGGCACCCCAACCAGCTCATGATAATACGTCAACATGGCGATCGGCTCGGGGTAGCGATCGGGATCACCATGCACGAACTCTCGCACCAGCGCCGGACCGGCCTCGCAAGAACCCCCTTGCTCACTCGCGGGGCTCTGTTCGCAGACGTACTCCTGAATCATCTCCAGCCCCACGTACACATGCCACTCGTCCGCTACACTCGTATGAACACCCACCCATCACATAACATCACCGCTCGGGACGTTGAGGGACCGGAGTCGATTCTGACGCAATGTTCGTTCCACACTCCGGGCATATCCCAGTTGCGTTCCCCGTGGTGTCATACCCACAATTCGCACACGCCTGCGCCGACTCTCTACTGGACCATCTCCGACTCAAACAGAATAACACCAACAATGCGCCGACAAATGGAATCCAGAGCGGAAAACTCAGTCGGCCCGCAGGAATGCTTCTATCAAAACTTGGCAGTCGTGTAAATCCGGGTTCAAACTCAATCCTCGAGAATTCCAGGTGATAGGAACCACCCAGCTTGAATGACGACCAAACCAACTTAAATTCGCCGCCGACGATACTTATCCACAACCTCCCGCTATTCTTTCCCGAATATGCCGATCGCAACACCGGGTTTTTTATCTCCGAGGCCATTCTTACACTGAATGGATCTTCTTGCACTAATGTCACGTTGACAAAGCAACTTGTGATCCACGTTGCGCACAACCCAAGTGCGATGAGCATTAACACGAGTCGAAGAACCTTATGCGAATGTGGCGAAATCTCGTTACGAGACATTACACGCTTTTTTCTATGGGCACGGCATTGGTGTCAATGTATCCTTATTGGCGCCGCAACCGCCGAAAAACTTAAGCCCACACTTCTTTGCAATTGCGCACCCCGCTTCTTTTTCACATGTCCGGGGGTCATCCGCCGGGCCACATGGTGAAGTAAAATCATCTTTTTGTTTTCTATCAATACACTCTCGAAGTTTCTTGCGCCAAAGTTCCTGTAGCGCACGGAGGCCCTTTAGACCTTTAGCGGCACAATTAGCGGCCTTCTCAGCGTCTACGACAAGCACCATATAGGTGCAATTACCCGCCTCAACAAAACTGGCTCTCTCCCCAAAGAGAGAATCTCGTATGAGAGCCACCAAATCCCCGCCTGAGAAGAACGTGTTGTTGGTGTGAGTGTGAAAGCTCGCAATCTTTCCGGGCATTCTCCTCAACGGAGTCGTGTCCGCCTCGCCTCTCTCTCCCTCGTGGATAGGGCCAGGGACCGCCTCGTTATCCCGGATCACAATCCCGCCAAAGTGCTCTTTGTTCGTATCTAGGTTTCGCTGAAACGCCTCGTCGAGTGCCGCCCGGAGCTCCCAGTCAATCCGGACAGAATCTCCTTGTGGTGCTGAGTCCGGTGGGAGGGGTCCGTCCAAGGGTGGCTGGCTAGTATCGATAAGGCTCGCGCCAAATTGGTCAACGAACCTAAGCGGTGCCGACCTGAAACTGGCGTACAGATTGAGGGCATCAACATATTGATACGGGTCACGTTGCAACCACCGGCCAAGGATCGGGTTGTAACTGCGGAAGAGGGTATGATACAGCCCGACTGCTGCGTCGTAGCGGTGGCCGGTGAAGCCGAAGGGATTTGAAACAGACGAAACTGGCAGGCCGCTGGTGGGCTCGCTGGACGCCACGAAATCGCCGGCGCCTTCGTTCGCATCGGCGCCCCCCTTCTCGATGAACGGCTTGCCGTAGGGGTCGTACGTCGTGCGCTCGACGAGGTCGCCGGCGTCGTCCACCACGCCGATCACCGAGCCGAGGGCGTCGTGCAAGAAGTGATAGACGTTGAGCAAGTGCGGGATCGGGGGGGCCGGCGGTTCACCCACCGGCACCCCAACCAGCTCGTGCCAGTACGACAACATGGCGATCGGCTCGGGGTAGCGATCGGGATCGCCGTGTACGAACTCTCGCACCAGTGCCGGGCCGGCCTCACACGTCGCGTACCCGCCGTCGCAGACGTATTCCTGAATCATCTCCAGCCCCGAATAAATGTGCCGCGTCAGCCGCGGATTGGGATTGGTACCCTCGCTGTCCAGCGCCTGTCCGGTCACGGCATCGACGTATTCTACCGTCTCGACGCGGCGGCCCAGGGCGTCGTAGCGGAACTCCATCACCTTGGCCGTCTCCGGCTGCGGACCGATCGGCCCCGGCGGATCGTCGCCGAGCGGCACGTCGTTCGTGTCGCGACGCACGGCGGTCAGCCGGTTCTCCCAATCATAGTCGTACTCCTGCCCCGGCCCCCAGGACAGGACGCCCGTCGGGCTGGCTGTCGCCGCCTGACCGGCGATCCGCGAAAGGGGATCGAACGTCAGGTTGCCGGCGGCGTCGTAGCCGGGCGACACCGGCGGCACGGTCTCGCCGCTCTGGACTTCCGGGTCCTCCGGATCGACGACGGTGTACTCGTTGACGCCGTTGGCCTGGCGGGTCTCGCGCCGGGAGCCGGTCGCCGGGGTTGAAAGACGGTTGCGGCCTGCTGACCGAGCCGCAGGTGTCGCCAGTTCATCAACTTGTCCGGTTCAGCCGGGTTGGGGGGTTCGACGCCGCGGCGCCGATTGCTCATGAGTCGCCCCCCTTTCTTCGGACTCCGTCCACGGCGTCGTCGCCCTATCCGCCAACCCATCATGACGACCGGCGTCAGCAAACCGACGATCTGGAACGCGCCCGGCGCGCGGCAGCCGGCAACGTCCTCAACGGGCTGCGGGCCCGGCGGCGACGGACCATTGCGTCGAACTTGCGAGGGGATAGGCGCGTAGGTGAAGCATGAGGATCGGCCGCGGCTCTCGCACAACCGGCAAGGCCGATATAATCGAAGAAAAGCGGCCGGCCTCACGGAAGCGGGGCGGGTTCAAGAAGGAGATCCGTCACATGTGTGGAATCGTGGGATACACTGGTTTTCGACAGGCGCGGCCGATCCTGCTGGAAGGGTTGAAGCGGCTTGAGTATCGCGGCTACGACTCGGCGGGCATCGCAATCGCCAGCGAGCGCGGCATGGAGATTCTCAAGTTCGCGGGACGGATTTCCATTCTCGAGTCCCACATCGGGGCGAACGACTTGCTGGGCACCTGCGGAATCGCCCATACGCGCTGGGCCACGCACGGCGCGCCGACCGACGGCAACGCTCACCCGCATACCGACTCGACCGGGCGCATCGCCCTCGTCCACAACGGCATCATCGAAAACTACCAGGCGCTGCGAACCTATCTCGAGCATCGCGGCGTCGAGTTTCGCAGCGAGACCGATACCGAGGTGCTCGTTCAGCTCATCGGCCACTTTTATCACGACGATCTCGAGGCCGCCGTCCGCGCCGCGCTGCGCGACGTCCGCGGCACCTACGGCGTCGCCGTGATCTGCTCCGAGGAACCGGGCAGGATCGTCGCGGCGCGGAAGGGAAGTCCGCTGATCATCGGCGTCGGCGACGGCGAGTACGTCGTCGCGTCCGACGCCGCCGCCGTCGTGCAGCACATGACACAGGTGATCTACCTTTCCGACGGCGAGATGGCGGTCGTCTGGGACGACGGATTCAAGACGACGACGCTCGACGCCATGCCCGTGACCAAGGAGGTCACCGAGCTGGAGCTGTCGCTGGAAGACATCGAGCTCGGCGGCCACGAGCACTTCATGCTCAAGGAGATCATGGAGCAGCCGCAAGCCATGGCGGATTGCATGCGCGGCCGGGTCAACGCCGTCGACGGGCGCATCCACCTCGGCGGCCTGGTCAACGTGTCGCGCGAGTTGGTGGGCACGCGCCGGGTCATCATCACCGGTTGCGGAACGGCGTGGCACGCCGGACTCGTCGGCGAATATCTCTTCGAGGACCTGGCGCGCATCCCGACGGAAGTGGAATACGCCTCCGAGTTTCGCTATCGCAATCCGGTCATCGAGCCGGGCACCGTCGTCATCGCCATGAGCCAGTCCGGCGAGACGGCCGACACGCTGGCGGCCCTGCGCGAGGCGCGGGAGAAGGGAACGCTTGCCGTCGGCGTGGTCAACGTCGTCGGCTCGACGATCGCCCGCGAGACCGATGCCGGCGTGTATCTGCACGTGGGACCGGAAATCGGCGTGGCCAGCACCAAGGCGTACATCGGCCAGGTGCTGGTGCTGACGATGATCGCCCTTTCGTTGGGCCGGCGTCGTCACCTGTCGCAGCCGATGCTCCAATCGTACCTGGCATCTCTGGAAGCGTTGCCGAAAAACGTCAGTCGCATCCTCGAGCAGAGCGATGACATCCGCCGCGTCGCCGAGGTTTTCAAGGACGCCGAAAACTGGCTGTATCTCGGCCGCGGCTACAACTATCCGACGGCCCTGGAAGGTGCGCTGAAGCTCAAGGAAATCTCCTACATGCACGCCGAGGGCATGCCATCCGCGGAAATGAAGCACGGGCCCATCGCCCTGATCACGCGCGACATGCCGGTCGTGTTCATCGCCACCAAGAACAGCCAGTACGACAAGGTGATCAACAACATCGAGGAAGTCCGCGCCCGGTCGGGCCGGGTGATTGCCGTGGCCACCGAGGGCGACACGGATATTTCGAGTCTGGCCGAGCACGTCTTCTTCGTGCCGGACGTGCCGGAGCAGTTGCAGCCGCTGGTCACGGTCGTGCCGCTGCAACTGCTCGCCTATCACGCCGCCGTCATCCGCGGCTGCGACGTGGACAAGCCGCGGAATCTGGCGAAATCGGTCACGGTTGAATAGGCGTATTGCGAGAATTGAGAGCTTTGTGCGCTGTTCAATAATGCCCCGGGTAACTACCTGGGGCTTTGGCTGGGCGGGCGCCGACCGTTTGCCGTTTGCATGCTGAGTTGCCGCGGCCCGCTCCAGGCGCGTCGGCGAGCGGACCAACATCACCGAGCCGCGCAAGTCAGTAAGCGGGTTCTTTACTGTAGGTCCACCCGACGAAAAAACCCGCTCCGTGACCGTCGCGGCTCGGTGAAGCGCGGTCGCGGCTTCTGAAGGACACGGCGTGGCGGCGCAAGGTCGAATCAGCGATGGCGGCCAGTGCGCGCGTGAGCGGGCTAATTGGCGAACGACGTCGGCGGCCAGGTGCGCGTCTTGTAGGGTCGCTGTGGCGCGTCGTCGCAGGGATCGATCAGCATGTCGAGCAGGCCGAAGAGCCACTTGGACCGGACCATGACGCAGGGCTCTTCGAGGAAATGTTGCTTATCTTCAGGGCAGGACAGGAGGGCGGAACCAATAATATCCACGAGATCGGAAAACGTCAGATCGGGACAATCGAGTATCTCGAACCAGTGTCCCTGCGTCGCCATGGCGGCCAGCGGCTCCGACATGAGCAGTCGTTGCAACTCGCATCGCAGCGCGTTTTCCTGCAACGTGTTCGCCGGTGGCGCGACGAGCGGCTCGAGCGCGGCGCGTCGATAGGGCCGTCCCTTGTCCTCGCGGACGATACGGGCCCGCGTGACGCCCTGGAGCAGGAAGTTATAGCGACCGTCGGCGAGGCATTCCTCGCGGAGGATGCGGCCGACGCAGACGACGGGGTGGATGGGGGCGTCGAGCGTATGATAGGTTGCTTCGTAGCCGGTCTTGAGCAGTGATATCGCTACGAAGCGCGGGCCGGCCAGGGCTTCGCGGGTCATGATCCGGTAGCGTTTCTCGAAGACGTGCAGCGGCAGGACGGTACGCGGCAGCAACACGGCATTGGGCAGTGGAAAGATGGGGACCAGCCCCGCGCACGCCCGCTCCGACTCCGCCCTGTGATTGTTGGTCTCCATCGCCAAGGCGATTCTAGTCATTCAGCCGGGCAAATGCATATCTTCCGAGGCCGGGAGGGCGGAACGGGGCGATCTTGCCCGGTCTGATTGGTTGTCGAACGAGCTCGCCCCGCCGATCATGGAATGCCGCTACCGCCGACGCAACGTCCGAATCATCATATGGCCAATTCCCAGCCGTTACCCGTCGATTCGCCACAGCTTCTCCCACGCGGGGCGACGCGTCCGGGGGTTCGAGTGGCGGCCACGGCAGCGCTATGCCTGCTGGTGGCCGGCGTCGGCGAATTCGTCGCCCACCTCGATACCGGCGTCATCGATGACCACTACTACGGATATGTCGGGTGGCGGATATCGCAGGGCGCGACGATGTATCGCGACGTTTGGGACCACAAGCCGCCGGGGATTCACTGGCTTAATGCCGCGGCGTTCTTCTTGTCGGCCGGCAGCTACTCGGGCGTCGTCGCCCTGTGCGCCGCGGCGGTGGCGTTGACGCTCGTCCTGATGTACCGCCTGGGGGCGATGTTCTACCAGAATGGTACGGCCGCGATCATCACGATCCTGGCGGCGCTCTACCTGACGCATGGAACGCTCTTCGCGGGGGGCAATCGGGCAGAGACCTTTCTCATCCCGTGCGAACTCGCGGCGGTCTGGCTGGCGCTGCGCGGACTGGTGTTGGGCGACCGGCGACGCCTCTTTGCGTCGGGTGCCTGCATCGGGGCCGCGATGGTCTTCAAGCAATCGGGGTTCGCCGCCGGCAGCGCCATTTTTGCGCATGTCTGCGCTTGCGGACCGACGGCGTCGAGGGGCGGCCGAAGTGCCCGGAGGACGGGCGCCTGGATCGTTGCGGGTATCGTCGTGGCCATTGCCGTCGTCGTCACCGTGCTGGCGCTTCAGGGGACGCTGACGGAAGCGGCGTCGGCCATTGGGCGATTCAACGTCGCGTTGGCCGCGGAGATCGACCGACCCTGGATGTCGGCGGCCTGGTGGTCGAAGTGGTTCGATCGTTATGCGTGGTCGGTGCTGCGGCTACCGCTCCTGCTGGCCGTCGGCGGGTTCACGTTGGCCGCCGCGCGTTGGCATGCGGGCCGAAGGGTCGCCGGTTGGCAGACGTTGACGGTCGCCGGCTCGAGCCCGGCGAACGGCCGCATGTTGCTGCCCGCCGTGTGGTACGCCGCGGCGCTGGCCGCGTCGGTGCTCAGTCCGCGAAGCGAAGGGCACCAGTTTCTGCCGACGGTTCCGCCGCTGCTATTGGCGGGGGGTTATCTGATCGATGCCCTGAAGGCCGAGATGTCGCTGCTTCGCCGGGTGGCGGAGCGGGCCCTGGTCCTCGTCGCGTTCATGATCATCGCCTATCTGGCGTGGGACGCCGTCTATTTGCAGTTCCAGAAGGCGAGCGAAATCTTTTGGCATCGCCTTGGGCCATCGAACGGTGATGACCGATGGATTGAACCGACGCCGTCGGAGGCGGTCGGCGCGCTGGCGGCCGGGCTGACCGGGCCGGACGATGCGATTCAATGCTGGGATTACCTGCCGGGCGTGTATCTGGCGGCGCGGCGGCCGGCGGCCTGCCGCATCCCTTCGGCTGAACTCGATGCGGTCATGCGCCGCCTACGCGGAGAGGGCGAATACCTCCGCGCCTTTCGGCAACGCCCGCCGCGGCTGATCGTCATCCGCACGTTGGCGCTGGCACAATGGAGCGAGCGCCGTAGGGCCGACGGTGATGCCGGCGACGAGCTGGCGCGATGGGTCGATCGCCACTACCGGATCATCCCCGAATGCACGCGGGAAGGCATCGCGATTCTGATTCGGCGATGAGGCGGGGGACTATTCGAGGTACACGCGCTCGTTCGGCGCGATAGGCCGCGGGGATAGCGTGCGCGAACGCAATTCCTCGGCGGTCGTCGCCAGCAGTGGGCTGATCTCGAAGACCCCGTCGGGCTCGCCGTCGGCGCGCCGCGGGACATCGAAGCCGGCCTGGGCCAGCCAGCGAGCGGCGCGGCGGCTCATATCGCGGCGGGCCGAGTCGACGGAATCGACGCCGGTGGCGTTCTTGATCGGGCTGAATTCCTCGGCGCGCGACGTTTCGAGCAGCAGCGGACGTCGGGCGAGCGGCAGGGCGTCGAAGATGAACGCCTCCAGCTTGACGGCGTCCGCCGCGCCCGGCTCGACGCGGCGTCCCGAATCGAGGTCGACATGGGGCACTTTCTTCAGCGCCCGATGCCAGGGCAGGCCGAACGCCGCGCGGTCGGCGGTCAGCCGTTCGATAAACGCCCGATCGAAAAGGTGCACCGCGATGTTCGCGGCGTCGAATCGGCGTGATCCATCGGCGTTTCGGGCGAGGGCCAGGTCCTCGGGCAAATCGGAATACTCGATGACGGTGAGCTTCCCGTCGGCCGTGGCAAAGTGGCCGACCTTTTCGAAATCGTCCGCCTTGGGAAGCGATTTGCTGGACGCTTCGGACCCGGATTCGGCATGCGCGCCGACGAACAGCGGATCGATGCAAGCGACGAGCGGGTTGTCGACCTGGAAGTAGCTGATGTAGTCGATCCCGCGTCGCGCCATGTCCGCCAGCATGCCGCGGGCCGCCAGCGCCAGGAGCGTGCCGCCGTGGCCATCGGGAGACAGGGCCAGCCGATGCGGTTGATCGAGGAGCATCTTCCCGCAGCGGTCGAACGCCGGCATGACGCCCTGTTGAAAGAACTTGACGCGGTCCGGACGGAGCCCAAAGCATCCATGCTGATCGAAGAACTCTCGCGTCTGCCGGTCATTCGCCGGGCTGGTCATGACGTACCACGTCGTCCGGCAGCCGTGGCGGGCGTCGGTGGCGCGGATGAATTCGGCGAAGAGCTGAAAGAGGCATTTTTGCCGGATCGGCGAGGTCGGCAGGGCGCCCTTCGGCCCGTCGAAGCCCAGTCGGGTGCCCTGCCCGCCGGCGACGGTCAGGGCGCAGACCTTTCCCTCAGCGATGATGGCCTGTCCCGCGCGTTTGGTGGACGGACCGAAATCGTTCGACCGCAGCACCGGCGGCGGCTCGATTTGTCGCGTGGGGTGGGCCGGGTTGGCGTCGCCGGCGGCCAGCCGGCTGAGAGTCGGCAAGTCGTCGATGTCAATGGCGGCCAGGTCGCCGAGCAGCGCCGCACGGGCCGGGGCGTCGAGCGTCGGCCAGAAGCGAAGGACGTGATCCTGCTGCGCCGCCTTCAACGCGGCCTTGACGGTTTCGTATGAGTGAGCGTCGCCGCCGGCCATTCGTGGGTCAGTCCGACTCGATTCAGCGTTCATCCCTGACGGGTCGATAAAGTATCGGCGGGCCAATGGGTGTCAACGCAGGATCGGGTGTTGCATGGTGGATGGAGGCGGGCGCGGCAGTCGGACGACGCGACGCGCATTTTTACACGGCCTCGCCGCCGGGGCCGCCGCCGGGGCACTGGGGTCGCGCGCCTGGGCCGAAAAACGGCCCGATCCGATTGTCCGACTCGGCGGCGGCGGCCGGGAGGACGACGGACTCTCGCGCGTGGCGCGCGTCGTCTGCGAGCGGGTCATGCCGGTTCGCGTCGTGCATCGCCCGCTCTTGCGAGACTGTCTGCACGAAGCGCTCAAGGCGCTCTCGGGGCAGTCCACGCCGGAGGACGCGTGGCACGCTTTTCTGCAACCGGATGACCTGATCCTCATCAAGTTCAATCAATCGGCGGCCTACCGGCTGGGCACGACTCCGCCCCTGGCGCTGGAGCTCCTCGGGTCGCTTACGGCGTCCGGTTGGGATCCCCGGCGCATCGTCGTGCTCGAATCGGGGCAGGACGGCAGGGGCGCCATTCGCCGAACGCGCCGCGCGGACCTGCGATGGCAGGGACGCGAAGTTGAATTCGGGCAATGCGGCAAGGATTCATTCGTCGCCGCACTGGACGAGGCGACGGCGATCATCAACGCGCCGTTTCTCAAGACGCATCACCTGGCCACGATGACGAGCTGTTTGAAGAACCTCTCTCACGGCCTGATCCGCCGCCCGGCCCGATTCCATTCCAATGGCTGCGATCCGGCCATCGGCGAAATCGCGGCCCACCCGGAGATCAGGAACAAACTGCGAATCAACGTGGTCAATGCCCTTCGCGTCGTGTACGACGATCGGCCGGATTTGAACGGGTCCGGCATTCATCCGGCATCGACGCTCCTGGTCGGCGTCGATCCGGTCGCTTGTGACGCAGTGGGGTTCGGATTGCTCAACGAGATACGCTCGTTGCGGGGCCTGGGGCCGTTGCTTTCTGTGGCCGCCATTCCCCGGCAACTGACGACGGCGGACCGACTGGGGGTCGGCCGGGCGGATATCGAGCGGATTCGAGAAAACCGGATCGACGTGTAGACGGCGGATGGCGCGGATTGAACATATAAACCTATTTATTTCAATGAGTTATGGGCTGCGCTGAAGCCGGGTAACGGTCAGACACGCCTAATACTGAGCGTCCAATATTTGACAGGGGGCCGAAGCGCTGTACGATATAGATGGAAGTGCGTACTTCCGAAGGAGTCCAAGGGCGACAGATAAACGTGTGGGAAGTTCAGACTCAGAGCGTCATCATTATTCGATAATTTTAATAGAGCCAGCGCGGCGGCCAAGTGAAAGCCCGCGAGTCATCCCCCAAGCGCCCCACCGAACCTGAACTTCCGGCCCACGTTTCGCCAGAGACTTTCCTTCCGATAGCTTGCCCGACCGCCATCTCAAGATATGGATGGCCTCGGCGAGCCGCCTTTGTCGGCGTCGATGGGCGCGCCGCGGGGGCGACCGAAACCGAATCAACGAATTGTGTCCCATGGCGTCCGTGATGGTCATGTGGCGTCGGCGGGACTGAATAGGTCCGATGGATCGAATCGGCGACTGCGGATCGATCGGAGCCCGATGGCGAGAGGCAGGGCGGAGTCGGCGGCGATCGTGGCGACGCGAATCGATGCCCTCCATGTATTTTTTCTTCCGTTTTCTTGAATAGGACTCGGCCTGCCGCTAACAAACGGGTCCAGGAAAGCAGCGGTTGCCAAAAGGAGCACTGTCGTGAAAAGATTGAAGGCGTTTACATTGATCGAGTTGCTGGTGGTCATTGCGATCATCGCCCTGCTGATTTCGATTCTGTTGCCCAGCTTGTCGAGGGCGCGGGAGCTGTCGAAGCGAACCGTGTGTTCGGCCAACCTGCGCGGTATCGGTCAGGCCTGTTACATTTACGCCCAGGATGAGCCCGGCGTGTTTCCGGCCTACTCGGAGGTCTACACCGGCTCGCCGAACGGCGGCATGATGAACTTTCGCCCGCAGGACCGGACGACCCTGCCCCCGACGACGGGAATTCCCTCGGTCACCGTCGACCTGTGGCTGCTGATTCGGGCGAACAACACGACGCCCAAGCAGTTCATCTGCCCGAGCACGACGGACGTACCGGACCCGGCCCAGGATTCGCTGGCCTACTTCGACTTCCTCGGCTCGCCCAACCTGAGCTACTCGTATCAGTACCAGCACAGCCCCAACCGCAAGATCATCGGCACCAGCAGCGAGCCGACCTTCCCGTTCATGGCCGATGCCAACCCCTATATCAAGGGCAACGTCGGTACGATTTTGATCGCCGACGATCGCACGTCGGCCTTCCGCGGCAACAGCAACAATCACACGAATCGCGAAGGGCAGAACGTCCTGTTCCAGGATTCCCACGTGTCGTTTGAGAAGGGGCCCGACGTCGGCATCTCCGGCAACACCAGTCCGACGATTCAGCAGATCGGCCCCCGCGGCCGCGATCATGCCTACACGGTGCACGTGGCGACCGGCGGCGGCTTCGTCGATCCGGGGAGCGCGGCGCCGACGAGCTCGATGTGCAACCTCGGCACGCGCTCGGACGCCTGCCTGGTGCCGTAACGACCGGGCATCATCCGATCACTCGAAAGGGCGGCGCATCGAAATCGATTCGCCGCCCTTTTTCATGCGCCGCCCGCGCAACGGCCCCGGTCGCGCGGGCAATCCCCAAGACGTAATTTCCGCTGAGCCGCAGGGGGACGCAACCGGCGGCTCGTGGGGCATTGCCCTCCCTGTCCGCGTGCAACAATGTCAGGAGCCGAATTGAAGCGTCGGGTATTGCCGTTGCGACGGTAACGACGGTGAAGGAGATGGCGCGCCGCCGGCGGCCTTCGCCGGCAGGCGTCGCAGCACCTCGTTGAGCATTGCGCGCGTTTGCGGGTCGAGGCGATTGACGTCGATCGAGCCCGTGGCGTTCAGCTCGGCCGCCGCTTCCGATAGCGCGGGAATCCCGTTGAGCGGATTCGTGGACCGACAGAATTCGCCGAGCGCCCCCGGACTGACCTCGTCGGACAAGCGGACAATGGCCCGGCCGACGTGGCGCCCGAACGATTCATCTTCGGCGCGGGGCGCATGCATCAGATTCTCGCCGAACGGGCGCAGGGCCAGCGCCGTCCAGCAAGCCACCATGACGAACAACGCGCCCTCGGCGGCCCCGATCGTCGTGCCCGCGAGGCGATCGAGGGACAGAAACCAGCGCCGCTTCATGACGACGCGCCGGCGCACGCAGCCGGCCCCCAGTCGGGCAACAAGAAAGACGAGGCCGAAGATGATCGCCGCGGCGAACATGTTTGCGGCGGGGCTGCTCTTTCCGGTCATCGCCACGACCAGCGAATCGGCGAACGCGGGTTGATAGGTCCCGACGGCGATGATCAAGAGCGTCACCGCGAGCATGACCGATTTGATGACGCCGCCGCGCAGAAGTCCGTGCAGCGCGAAAGGCAGCATCCCCGCCGAGGCGATCTGCCCGACGAGCACGCCTTTCGTGGCGCTGTACCAGAAGGTCCCGCCGGCGAGGGTGATCAGCGCAAGGGACGACAGCAGGGGAGCGCCGATGTGCACCGCGGCGGCGGAGTTTTTGGGCCTGCCGGCGGCGTGATCGGGAGATGGCGGCGGCGCGGCGCCAAAGGCGTCTGGCAGCGATGATCGGCGGCGTGGGGCGGCTTTGATTCCCAACATGATCGGACTCCCGAATATTTGACCTGCCAAGACAATCTTACTATCTATCGGTTGTGCCCTTGTGAGTGATTATTCCGGCGCCATCGGGCGGTGGCCGGACCTGACGGTCCTGTTTGGGCCGGAATTGGGGCGATTTTCAAGGAATCTGTGCCATGTCTAGCGAATCGGGCTGGTATCTGGCGAAGGACGGTCAACCCGTGGGTCCGATGAGCCGCGAGGAATTGATGCGCCGGCTTCCGGACGCCGGCGGACTCGACGCCCTGGTTTATGGGCCCAATACCGGCGACTGGACCAAGGCGCGGCACGTCGCCGGCATCGCCGCGGGATTGGCGGGCGGAAAGAGGCCGCCGCCGCCGTCGGCCCAGCCGCGGATGGCGGACGAAATCGACTATGAGATTTTCGGCGACGACATGCAGTTCGTTGAGATCACGCTGGACCCCGACGAGGTCGTGGTCGCCGAGGCCGGGGTGATGATGTACATGACCCGGGGGATCGAGATGCAGACCGTCTTCGGCGATCCGTCCAAGCAGCATGGCATCCTCGGCAAGCTCATGGACGCCGGCAAGCGCATGGTGGTCGGCGAATCGCTTTTTCTCACGACCTTCGGGGCGATGGGCAGCCAGCGGGAGAAGGTCGCCTTTGCCTCGCCGTATCCCGGCCGCATCGTGCCGATGGACGTCAAGCAGCTCGGTGGAGAAATCCTCTGCCAGAAGGAAGCATTTCTCTGCGCCGCCCGCGGCGTCCAGATCGACATCGCCTTTCAAAAGAAAATCGGCGTCGGCCTCTTCGGCGGCGAGGGGTTTATCCTTCAGCGTATTCGCGGCGACGGATTGGCCTTCGTCCACGCCGGCGGCACCGTCGTCAAACGCGAACTCGGCCCCGGTGAACAGCTTCGGCTCGATACCGGTTGCCTGGTCGCCTTCCAGCCGTCGGTCAGCTACGACATCCAGCGGGCCGGCGGGATCAAAACTTCGCTGTTCGGCGGAGAGGGGTTGTTCCTCGCGTCGCTGACCGGGCCGGGCACCGTCTGGTTGCAATCGCTGCCTTTCTCACGACTCGCCGGGCGAATCGTCGGCAGGTATGCCCGCGGCAAGGGCGAGGGATCGGTCCTCGGCAACATCGGGATCAGCAATATCTTCGGGGGCGATTGAGCATCGATAGCGCTTCGTCGCCGGGCTCAATCCGGGGAGCGTTGCGGAATGGGCGATACAGGGCTCGAACCTGTGACCTCACGGGTGTGATCCGTGCGCTCTGGCCAACTGAGCTAATCGCCCGGCGGTCGCTGGTCGTCAACGGACCCATCAAACGACATTCTAACGGTACGATCCGCGGCCGCAACGGTCCTGGCCGTCGAGCAAATCCGCCATCGCGCCGTCAAGTCACCGATCGAAGGGCATAGACGTGGGCGCAAATCGTCTCGCCATTTTCAAGAAAAACGGGCACCTGGACGCGTCGATACTCGTCGCCTTCGAACGCGTCGAGGCGCTCCCAGGCCTCCGCCAGTTCGCATGACTCCAGGACTGAGACCGCCACGCGCGGTCCGCCGGGCCTCGGCGTCAATCCGGGGAAGCCGCCGGCCGCGCCCCCGCCGCGATCGCGCAGATCACCTTCGACTTCGCCGCGAAACCATCGACCGTGGATGCCTCGGAGCTGGCCGTGATTGCGCTGGCGGGGGGCGAGCGAGCCGTAAACTGCAAGATAACCTGGTGACGGCGGCGCATTCATGTCGGCATTCTAGGGGCGTTTCGCCCGGAGCGAGGCGACCGACCATTGAGAGGGGTTCGCCGCTACGAGGCAAGGTTGGCGAGGAAGGCGTCGTTGGTCTTCTGTTTTGTCAGTTCTTCGAGCATCGTTTCGATCTGGCGCTGCGGCGAGAGATTCAGGAGCCGACGGCGGACGCGCGATAGCTTGTCGTAGCTTACCTGCCCGAGGAGCAATTCCTCCTTGCGCGTACCCGAGGCGGAGAGATTGATCGCGGGCCAGAGGCGCAGGTTGGCCAGGTCGCGCGAGAGCACGAGTTCCATGTTCCCCGTGCCCTTGAACTCCTGAAAGATGTACTCGTCCATGCGGCTGCCGGTCTCGACGAGTACCGAGGCGATGATGGTCAGACTGCCGCCGTTCTCGATCGTCCGCGCCGAACCGAACATCTGCTTGGGGTGTTCCATGGCCCGGATGTCGAGCCCGCCGGTCATGGTGCGGCCGCTCGATCCGACGAGATGGTTGAATGCGCGGCCCAGGCGGGTGAGCGAGTCGAGGAGGATGACGACGTCCTGGCCGAGTTCGAGGTGGCGCTTGGCCTTTTCGATCATCAGCCGCGAGATGCGGGCGTGGCTCTTGGCGTCGTGATCGTTGCTGGAATAGACGACCTCGGGCGAACCATGCTGCCAGCCGGACCCTTCCTTGCAGACGATGCGCCGCATCTCGGTGACTTCTTCAGGTCGCTCGTCGATCAGGAGCATCATCAGGTGTATCTCGGGGTGGTTGGCGCGGATGCCGTCGGCCATGTGTTGCAGCAGGACGGTCTTGCCGGTGCGCGGGGGGGCGACGATCAGACCGCGCTGCCCCTTGCCGATGGGGGCGAGAAGGTCGACGATGCGCGTGGTCATCGGACCGCCGTCGGTTTCGAATTTGAGCCGTTGCGTCGGGTGAACGACCTGCAATTCATCGAACGGCTTGAGCCGGCCGTACTCCGCCGGCGACAGACCGCAGACGGTCTTGATGAAATTGACGATCGCCGGTCCGTCGCGTCCGCGCTTGCCGCGTCCCGCCGCCGCCTCGATCCATTCGCCGCCGCGAAGGCGATATTTCTGCGTCAGATCGCGCGGGACCTGGGGATCATCCGGGCGAACGGAGTAATTGCGGCCGGGGTCGCGAAGGTAGCCGCCCCCCCCTTTTTCATTGGGTTCATACGTTCCGCTGCGCTCATTTGGGTTCGGTTCTGTCATGGGTATCCATCAAGCGGGCATTGCGCGCCGTTGAAACGGGGCCGGAGGAGGCAGGCGGCGTCAATAGCGAATATCGAATCGGGCAAATTCGCCGGTCGCCGACGATTCAACGACTTTGACGTCGCGAATCAGCGTCCCCATCTCCGTTTTCACGGCGTCGATCAAGTCCTCCGTGACCTCGCGGGCCCCTTCGATGACGGCCTCGACGCTGCCGTCGGAAAGGTTGCGAACGAAACCGGTCACCGCGTGGTGGCGTGCGATCGAACACGTCATGAAGCGAAAACCAACGCCCTGAACTCGACCGGTGAACAGGGCCGTCCTGCGGATCGCGGCGCCGCTGGCCGTCATGATCGTCGGGTACTCTCCCCCCCCGCAAGCGGTCCATCCTAGACGATCGGTTCGCCGCGGGCAACCTCAGGGGCCGGGAGCGTCCATCGGCTCCCGGATTGGACGCCCGTTATCGGCCAATACGCGGCGATTCGCCGTCAAACGGCCGCGGGCAGGGCATCGAGGAGTTCCCGGATGGTCTGTTGCAGAACGGGGTGCACCAGGTCCGGAGCGATTTCCGCCAGCGGCTCAAGGACGAAGCGGCGATCGTGCATCATCGGGTGTGGAATCGTCAGGTCGACCGAGGACACGATCTCGTCGGCGAACAGGAGAATGTCCAGGTCGATGGTTCGCGGTCCCCAGACGGCGTCGCGTCGTCTTCCGAGCGATTGTTCAATCCGATGGCACAACGCCAGGACGCGCGGCGGCGTCAGCGTCGTGCGGATCCGCGCGACGGCGTTGAGATACGGCGGCTGATCGGCGGGCCCGCCCACCGGCTCGGTCTCGTAGAGACCGGAGACCATCGCGACCTCCAGACCGCGCGTCGATTCGATGGCGCTGAGGGCGGCGGTGATGTTGCGCTCACGGCGGCCGAGATTTGATCCCAGGCCGAGATACACGTCGCTGACGGTTTGCGGGGGCTGTTTCACCAGGACAATTCCGACATCCGCCGGAGGGCGGTCTCGATGCGGTTCAATTCGACGGTCAACGCGAAGCGCACGAAGCCGTCGCCGCCGGCGCCGAACCCGACGCCGGGAATGGCGACGATGTCGGCCTCATCCAGCAGGCGCCGGGCGCAGGTCATCGAATCTGAAGCTCCGGGGCAGCGCGACCAGACGTAGAACGTCGCCCGCGGCATGTCCGTCGCAAAACCGAGCCGATTCAAGCCGGGGATCAGCGCGTCGCGCCGCTCCCTGTACACGCGTCGAATCTCGGCGACTTCCGGCCGGTCGAAACCGTCCAAGGCGGTGATCGCGGCGATCTGGATCGCGCCGAACACGCCGGAGTCCATGTTGCCCTTGACCTTGGCCAGGGCGGCCAGGACGTCGGGCCGGCCGATGGCGAACGCCACGCGCCAACCCGTCATGTTGAAGGTCTTGCTCAGGGAGTGCAACTCGATGGCGACTTCCCTCGCCCCGGCGACCTCGAAGATCGAATGGGGCCGGTCGCCGTCATCGAAGAAAAGCTCGGTGTAGGGCGCGTCGCTACAGATGACGAAATCGTGCCTGCGGGCAAGGCGGACGCAGCGCTCATAGAACTCGATCGGCGCGACGGCGCCCGTCGGATTGTTCGGATAGTTGAGGAACATGATGGCGGCGTTGTCCAGCGCCCCGGGGTCGATGGCGTCGAGGTCCGGGAGGAATCCGTTTTCCAGCAGCAGCGGCATGTCGATCGCCGTGCCGCCGGCGAAGATCGTCGCGGCGCGATAGACCGGATAGCCCGGCGTCGGCACCAGGGCAGCGCGGCCCGGATTGACGACGGCCAGCGGGACGTGTCCCAGCCCCTCCTTGCTGCCGATCAGCGCCAGGACTTCCTGTCGCGGGTCGAGCTTGACACCGAATCTCCGCTCGATGAACGCCGCCGCCGCGTCGCGGAATTGCGGCACGCCGGTATCGAATGGATATCGATGGTGCCGGGCGTCGTAGATCGCCTCGGCCATGCGGTCGATGATGAATTTCGGCGTGGGCCGATCCGGGTCGCCGACGCCGAAGTCGATGATGTCCCTGCCGGCGGCGATGGCGGCCTGCTTGCCGCGGTCGATCTCGATGAAGAGATAGGGCGGCAACTGATCGAGCCGATCGGCGCGTTGAAACGACATGGTCCCTTCTCTCCAGCGGCAGGGGCGACTTCGGTCCGCGGGTCGTTCCGGGCGATTCTACGAACCGTTTGAAACGGCCGTCAAATCCGCATCATCGCGGAGGCGGCAAGTCGAACCTGATTTTGCGGTTCATCGCGGGGAAAGAAAGCTGAATCGTCGTCGACGTCCGCGTCGGGCAGGCGGTGTATTCGTAGAGCTGCAGCTCGACGCGGTCCCATGTCGGATCGCCGCATTGCAGCGGCCACGATCGAATCATCGTGAATGCCGAGCCGCTGTTGAGCAGGTCGCGGAGCATCTTTCGAGGGGGGGCATCGGCGCCGGCTTCATTCGTCTGCGGCAGGGCGGACTCGATGACGATGTAACGAATCCCGTATTGGTCGAGCATGGCCCGGATATCATCAGGCGAATCGACGTACTGCTCGTAGGCATACTTGTTCCTCGCCGCCCGGGCGTAAAGCAGCTTGCTGGCTCGAAGCGGGATGATGCGTCCTCGAGCGGAATGGTTGTCGTACACGTCGAAGACGAATTGCCCGTCGCGGACCGCGTCGACGAGCACGAGGTTCGCGTCGCCGCGCCTGGCGAGCTCCGCCACGGCGCCGTCGTATCGCGGGAGGCGTCCCCGATCGGCCGCCCGCCCGACGACGATCTGCCCGACGACCAGTGCGCCGACCGCGCACCACGTCAACGCGCGGCCCCAGGGCGATTTCATCATCCCCTGGCCAATTGGCCGGCTCGGCAAAAGCAACCGGGCCGCCGCGAACGCCAATGGCGGAAGCGAGAAGAAAAAGTACCGCGGCTCCTTGGCGCTGATGGACATCGAAAACCCGGTCCAGGCGACGAACCAGATCAACAGCAACCCTCGCGGTCCGCGGTCCGGCCGCAGGGCAAATGCCAAGAGCCCCGCGACCGACACCGCCAGCAGCGGCCAGCCGAGAATCTCGACGGGCCAGCCGGCAACGGCGGTCAGATCGAACGACGGCTGCAAGAGTCGCGACGGCAGCGATGCATGCGGGCGGCTCGAATAGAGATACGCTCCGACGATCGCGCCGGCGACCGCCAGGGCGGAGTTGAATGCGGGCCGCAGAAAGTACTTGCCGCGGTCGGCGCCGAGCAGGGCGTGAATCAACAGAACCGGCAGGATAAAGCCCGCAGTCTGCTTGACGGCAAACGCCATGACGAAACACGCCGCCGTCAGGATCGCCCAGCGGGCCTTCGGCGCGTCGCGGTCGCGCTGATAGCAATAGGCGGTTGCCAGGATCCAGCACGTCGCCGGCCATTCGAGCATCACGTCGTTGGCCCACAGGAATCCGTGGGGAGAGGTGATGAGCACCGCCGCCGCAGCCAGGCCGCAGGGCCGGTCGAACCATCGTTTGCCGAGGACGTACATCCCAAGGCCCGCGCCGATGACGTGCAGCAGAACGGTCCACCGGGCGGCGGCCATGCTGACGCCGACGATCGCGAAGACCAGCGCCTCGATCAGCGCGAACCCCGGCGGGTAATAGGCGATGATGCCGAGGGACGGAAACTGAAGATAAAACCGCTCCGCCCAGGCGCGAGGATCATCGAGGGGCAGTTTCCTGGAGAACTCGTAGACGAAGATGCCGTCGAAGACGTGGTTCGGCGCGTCGGACCATCCGAGCCCGCCGTCATCAATGTCGGGGGCCGCGACGATCAGGGCGATGAAGATGATGGCCATCGCCGCCAGGATGTCGGCTCGCCGGCCCCGCGCCGCGGATGGATCGCGGGCCGCCCGGGCTATGGCGGAATTCGAAAGTCCTCGATCTGCATCTCGACGGTCTTGCGTCCGTTCCATTCATTTATGATCGGTCGAAAGGCGACGCGGCATCGACGATGATCGTGCAGCGCGCCGCTGAGTGCGGCTTGCCCGAAGGCGATTCCCTTGCACTGTCGGCGTCCGTCACTCAGCGTGACTTGCAGGTGCGCCCCGGACGCCCCGACGGTGCGCGGCTGACCCATGACCTCCAGGGGCGGCGACGCGAAGATCGGCCGGCGATTGCCCTCCCCAAATGGCTCGAGCTTTGCCAGGTCTTCGACCAATCTGACGTCGAGTGCGGCGACGTCGATTTCGTCGTCGAGGTCCAACCTGGGCTGGACGTCGCGGTGGTGCAGCAGTTGGCCGGCCCGCCGCTGGAAGTCCGCGCGGAAGGCGTCGACTTTCTGCGCTTCGATTCGCAGCCCCGCGGCCATCGCGTGCCCGCCGAAGGTCAGCAAGTGTTCCCGGCATTGGGCGAACGCCTCGTTGAGCGGGAAATGTCGCACGCTGCGGGCCGATCCCTGGCCGACGCCGTTTTCCAGCGCGATCATCACCGTCGGCTTGCCGAACGACTCGGCGATCCGCCCCGCGACGATGCCGATGACGCCGGCGTGCCAGCCCTCGGAGGCGAGGACGATCGCCCGGACCTCGTCGCGGTCCTGTCCCTGCGATGCGACCATCTGCTTCGCCTCGCGGACGATTCTCCGCTCCAGCGTCTGCCGCGCCTTGTTCTGCTCGTCGAGTACGTTGGCGATCTGCGCCGCCTCGTCGGCCGACGCGCGGGTCAGCATGTCGACGGCGATGCGGGCATGACCCATGCGCCCGATGGCGTTGAGCCGCGGACCCAGCTTGAATCCCACGTCGAAGCCCTCGAGCCGCTTGCCGTGCAGGTCGGCTTTGTGAATCAGCGCCTGCACGCCGGGCAGCTTGCTGCGCGGCAGGCCGAGCAACCCCTGATGGGCGATGACGCGGTTCTCGCCGACCAGCGGCACGACGTCCGCCACCGTGCCCAGCGCCGCCAGGCCCATGGCGTCCACGAGGAATTCGCGAATCTCGGGTCCGACCTTCGCGGCGCCGGAAAGGTGCTGGCCGACGGCCCACGCCAGCTTGAGGGCGACGCCCGCGCCGCACAGGTGCGGATTCGGATAGGCCGGCTGACCGTCGCGCTCGATGCCGGGGTGGACGATCAGGGCGTCCGGCAGTTCGGGTTCGCCCGACGCATCAGTTCGCGGTTGATGGTGGTCGGTGATGATCAGCTCCGCGCTGCGCCGCCGGGCGAGGGCGGCGGGCTCGACGGCCGTGATGCCGCAATCGACGGACACGATGAGCTTGGCCCCGTCGTCGATGAGCGACGCGACGGCCTGGTCGCTGATGCCGTATCCCTCCTCGAGCCGGTGGGGGACGTAGTACGACACGTTGGCGCCGGCGATGCGAAGGCAGTGCCACAAGATGGACACCCCGGTGATGCCGTCGACGTCGTAGTCGCCGTAGATGACGATCGGCTGGGCGTCCGCGATGGCTTCCGTGATTCGTCGCGCGGCGGCCGTGCAGCCCGGCAGCGCCTCGGGGGGAACGATGTCGCTCATCTGCGGGCGGATGAATTGCCGCGCCGCCTCGACACCCGAGACGCCGCGATTGGCGAGCACCTGGGCGACGATCGGCGAGATACCCAGCCGGCGGGCGACGGCTTCGCGATCGGCGGCGGGTCGGGCGATGACCCATTCCCTGGGCATGTCTTGATGACTCCTCGTTTCCCCGGCGTCGCCATGCGCTCAGTCGCGCACCGCGAATCGCCGGGGGAGTGTAACGGAGAATTGGCCCGTGCGCCGACGCGCGGTACGCTGGCGGCGATCGACGGGCCTGGCAGGGGTCATCATGACCGAGGCGGCAGATGATGGCAGGAAGCGATCGCGCTCATTGTCGCATCAAGATCTGCGGGATCACGCGCCCCGCCGACGCGCTGGCCGCTGCAAATGCCGGGGCCGACGCGATCGGACTGGTCTTTGCGCCGTCGCCGCGACGGGTGACGGCTCTCCGTGCCCGAGAAATCGTCCGGTCGCTGCCGCCATTTGTGACTCCGGTGGGCGTGTTCGTCGATTCGCGCCCGGCGGAGATTCGCCGCGTCGCAGCGGCCGTGGGGCTGTGCGTCGTTCAACTGCATGGCGACGAGACGCCGGGGATGGTGAAAAAGCTGCGGCCACTGCGGGTGGTCAAGGCGATCCGCGTCGGGTCGGCGGTGTTTGCGGCGGAGGCCAAGCAGTTCGCCCGGGCCGGGGCTGCCGGGATTCTTCTGGACGCGCACGCCGTCGGCGCGCGGGGCGGTACGGGAAAGCGCATCGACTGGTCGATCATCGCGGAAGCGGCGGCGGACGGGTCGTGGGACGCCGATCAGTCGTGGATCCTCGCCGGCGGGTTGACACCAAATAGCGTCGCGCAGGCGATCCGGCGACTGCACCCCTGGGGTGTCGACGTATCCAGCGGCGTCGAGTCACGGCCGGGGATCAAGTCGGCCCGCAAGATCGCCGCGTTCGTTACGGCCGTCCGTTGCGTTTCGGACTCGCGCTGAGAAAAAAACCGACTCTGAATATTGAAAGCAGCTGCCCTATCTGATCCCGCCGTTGAGGCGTACGCCGCGGGCGGCGAGTTCTTTCATCAACGTGTCGAGCAAACCCGGTTGGGCGCCGAGGTACTCCGGCGGGTGGACGCCGGGTTCGGCGATCTCGCCGCGGGCCAGCATTCGCGCGACGATCGCGCAGGGAAAACCGGTCGTCCGGGCCATCGAAGTTCGGCGATTCTGCCGATCGTATTCGTCGTACAGATCGTATTGATAGCGAATGCCGCGGCCGCCCTTTCGGCCCTCGACGATGACCCGGAGAATCGTGAACTCCTCTTCCCCCTCCTCGTAGGCCCACATCGGAAACAACAGCCGCGACGTGACGTCCAGCGGCCGGATCGTCGCGCCGCCGACCTGGAGCGCGTCCTTGGAAAAGAATCCCGACTCGCGCAGGACGGCCATCAGGTCCGCGTGGCCCGGATGCCGCAGGGTCTTTTCGACCATGTTCGGGGCGGCGATGGTGCGGATGAGACTGCGCAGGCCGTCGGTGTTGAAGGCCTCCAGTTCGCCGACCGGCTCAAACGTGATGCGCTCCGGCTCGCTCAGCGCCGGCCTGGTGATCGGCTTGCCGTTTTCGATCATGCGGACGGGCCGGGTGTATTCCTCGAGCACGTCGGCCGGGGCGAAGGGGGCCTTGTACCGCCAGGGCCATTGTGGATTCTTCGGCAGGCCGCCGACGTAATAGACCACGCGATCGGTCCGATCCAGCGCCGCGTGGCAATGCCCGATGGCGACGTTGGCCAGGCCCGGGGCGACGCCACAGTCGAAGACCACGCAGGCCCCGTGGCGCTTGGCCAGATCGTCGAGCTGCATGGCGTCTTCGACCATGAAAGAGATGTCGGCGAAGGGCTTGCCGCATTCGATGACGGTCCGGAGCGTCGAAAAACCCAGGGCGCTGGGCATCGCCCCGACGACCACGTCGGCGTCGGCGATGACGGCCTTGATCTTTGCGGGGTCCGACAGGTCGATCGCGGCCGTTTTCATCGCCGCCACGTTGCGCAGCCGGTCGAGATTATCTTGTCGCACGTCGACCGCGGTAACTGCGAAATGACCGTCGATCGCAAGGTCGCGGGCCATGGCGTTGCCGATGAGTCCGCAACCGAGCACGACGACATTCTTGTTCATGGCGATGGATTCCCGGCGGGTCGGCGGCGCTTCGAGGCCCCTGTGAGCCGGACACCATCAAAGGTATGATGCCGCCGCCGGTCAAGGGACGCCCGGATGCGCGCCAGAATTCACGCCCACGGAAGGATCGCCAGTCGCGTCGCCGAGCCGCGCGAATCGGCAAGCGGGTGTTGGATTGGGACGCGCCTAGAAGCAGAAAAACCCGCTCCCTGACCCTGTGACATCCGCTGCGCGGAGGTCAAGGGCATGCGGTCGCGGCTCGGTGAAACGCGGTCGCGGCTCGGTGGATTGCGGTCGCGGCTTGGCGAATCATGGTCGCAACGCGGTCACAAGCCGCTGCGGTTCGGATAGGGCGAGATGGACCCCGGCGGCGGCGCCTGCATGACGATTACCGTGATTCGTCCATGACCGAATGAGCGTTGACGACCGAATTCTGACGATGGCCGCGGTCATCTGTGCGATTACGTGTCTGCAAAGCGCGCATGCCGTGGGTTGGGGCGCGGCGTTTATCTTGTCGGTTCGCCGCAGCGTTCGCGAATCGGCAGCATTGCGCACGGCCGACGGCGGCTGGCGCTACCAGCCCCGCGCGGCCGTCATTCTTCCGTGCTGCGGCGTGGACGATCGCCTGGAAGATACGGTTCGGCGGCTGTGCCGGCAGGAATACGGCAACTACGAAGTCATATTCACCTTCGAGTCCGCCGACGATCCGGCGTACGAAGCGGTCGGCCGTTGGACGGCGGATGCGTCCGACCCGCCGCGCCGCCGGATCGTGGCCGGGGTCACCCCACACCGGGGGCAGAAGATTCACAATCTGCTGGCCGCGCTCGGGCAGGTCCGCGACGATTGCGAGGTCTTCGCCTTCTTCGATACCGACGCGGTTCCGGGCCTATGGGCGCTGGGGCATCTCGTCGCCCCGCTGAAGGAGGAGTCCGTCGGCGCGGCGACTGGTTTTCGCTGGTACTGCGCGGCTGGCGGGCTGGCCAACGGCGTTCGCTGCCTGTGGAACGCCGCGGCCGTCTCGCTGATGGAGCGGCGGCGGACGCGATTCTGCTGGGGCGGCGCGATGGCGATGACCCGGCGGCGATTCGAGGAGTTGCATATAGCCGGGCGGTGGCAACGCGCACTGTCGGACGACCTTCAGGTGACGCGGGCCGTTCGCGAAGCCGGGCTCGATATTCGATTCGTCCCGCAGGCGCTGGTTCCCAGCCACGATCGAACGGACCTCCGCGGTTTCGTCAGTTTTGCCCGTCGACAATTGATCATTACGCGGATCTGTGCCCCGCGCGTCTGGTGGGCCGGGCTGTTGCTGTGCGGCAGCTTCGTCATGGGCGGGACGGTGGCGGCGGCGGCGTTCTTCGCCTGTCTGCTGGGCTGGATCGGATCGAGCGGATGGATGTGGTTATTCCTGGCCGCATGGATGATGGTCGTCGTTTCGGCCACCGCCAAGGCGGCGCTTCGCCAGGCGGCGGTCCGGCAAGTGCTGGGGCCGCCGGACCTGACCTGGCTTGATACCTGGTGGGACGTCGGCGGGGCCGTATCCGCGGGGACGCTTCATTTTCTGCTCTTCTTGACCTCCATAGGAACCAACCGCATCCGATGGCGGCACATTTCCTACGAGTTGCTGTCTCCCGACGACACAAGGATCGTGCAGCGTCACGGACCGTCGAAATCGGCGACCTGATCGCGTGGGTGCCCCGGAGTTCAATCGAGTCGTATCGGGGCCCGGGCCGACGGGACGGCTACAATCCTGCTGCCGGCGGCGTTCGAAGGGGGGACTCGACGTTGCCTGAAATTCGGGAATCACGGCCATGACCTATGTCATCACCGGGGCGTGCAAGGGCGTGAAGGATACTTCCTGCGTGGCGGTCTGCCCCGTGGATTGCATTCATCCGATGCCGGAGGCGTCCGACTTCGACGCTCAGGACATGCTCTACATCGATCCCGAAGTTTGTATCGATTGTGGTCTGTGTGTCGACGAGTGCCCCGTTCATGCGATCTACGTGGAGGACGACCTGCCGGAGGATCAACTTGTCTACGTCGAAATCAACCGCGATTATTTCCGTCGGATCCGGGGAGAAGTCGAGCCCTGATCCTCGCGGTTGCATTAGGGGGGATTGAGGCCCTTTTTTTCCATCGGTGTCCACGCTACGTCTCGTTGCGACCGACCTCCCATGGCCGCCTGGCCGGCTTGGACCCTACCCTTCATGAAAACATAATGGGAAACGGGGCTGACTCGGCCCCTGTTTTCTCCCCCAACTCATTATTGTCAGGTGAGTTATCGCCTTGTCACAGGGTGGTCTGCCGATGGTCCCTTTTCCTTGAATCGAAAACGCCGTTCCGTTAACATGGATGGGGTAGGAAGCAAAGTGTGTCTGGGTGGAAAGAAGGCGAACCCGACCACGTCGTTAGATTACGGATTATTCGTGTCGCCAATTTCTTGGCGCGAGGAACAGATCGGCATTTCGAACGAGGAGGAGAGACAGATGAAAGGCATCCGAATTCTTATCGCGGGCATGGCCTTGCTCGGTTTCGCGGGCGTTGCAACCGCGGAAGTTCATCTCAACGAAATCTACGCCAGCCATATTGGGACTGACGACCAGGAGTTCATCGAACTCTTCGGCGACGGTTCGCTCGACAACCTCGGCATCATCATCATCGAAGGGGATTTCGGAGGGACCTTTGGAAACGTCAAGCGGGCCACGGACCTGACGGGTAACTCGATGCCGGGCGACGGATATTTCGTCGTCGGCGATGACGCGGTTGCCAATCTTGACCTGAGCATCGGTGCGACGAATACGATCGAAAACGGCACCGAGACATTTGTGCTCATTGACTTTACCGGCGGCGCGCTCCCCGCAGTCGGCACCGACCTCGACACCGATGATGACGGTGACCTCGATAATCCATTGACCGACATTGGCACGGTGCTGGATATCGTCGGGATGTATGACGGCGGCATCGATGACGTGACCTATGGCGGCGCCATCACCATCGGCCCCGATGGCATTTTCTTTCCTCCCGGCATATTCCGCGGCAGCAAGGCAACGGGCGTCGGCGACTATCCCGAGCAGTGGAACTTCACCCAGTTCCTCGACTTCGACGACGTACAAAATGGCGGCCCGGCGGATAACCAACAGACGCGAACGCCGGGAACGGCCAATGTTCCCGAGCCCGCGACCCTGGCTATGCTCCTCATCGGCGGTCTGGCGATTCGCCGACGCCGCTAGGTAACGACGGAAGCAGGGGAAAAGAAGGTTCTCATGAACGGGCGCCCTCCTTCGGGGCGCCCGTTTTGTTGCGCCGAGGAACATGAGAGACCCTTGGGGCAACGAGCGGCTCGGCGTCCCCATTTTCTGCGGGCCAGCGCCATTCAGGGATCGTACACCGCGCATTTGTGGAGCATCTCGCTCCCGTTTACGATGGGCGTGGATTTCAGCAATTCGGGTCGGTCCGGACACGGGTCGACCCCATCCCCCCCGGGGCGGCCGTCCGCGGCCCGACACGGTTTCCGGAGCGATACGTGCAGATGACGCCCAATGAAGTGATCGCGAAGAAACGTCAATCGACGGCGACGATCGTCCTTGGACTTTGCGTCTTTTTCTCGGCGGCCTCGCTCGCCCTGGGCCAGGCGGACCCCGAGGTCACGGGCGAGGACGACGTTGACGCCACGGTCGTCGATCCCGCGCAATTCACTCACGAGGAGATGGTGAAGAAGGTCGCGGAGCGGCCGTTGATGGAGCGGCCGCTCAAGTCGCCGGGCGGCAAGGCGCTGACGACCGAAGAACGATCGAGGGTGGAAGCGGCCGAGAAGGAGCTGGAGGCGGGAATCGCCTTGCGCCGGGCAGGGAAGTTTTCCGAGGCGAACGAGAAGTACCAGTCCGCCCTGACGGCGTTCAGCGCCGTCCTGGGAGCGGCTCAATATCTGGCGGTGACCGCCTTGATGGCGGCGGATTCGATGTCGGCCTACGCGGCGGCCTCGAAGGATGACCGCGACGATCTGGCGGAGTCGGATCGCCAGGAAGCCGAGGGACAGGCCGCGATGAAGGCCGGGAAGTTCGTCGAGACGCGCGGGCACGCGGAAAAGGCGCTGGAGATCCGCGAGCGGATCCTGGGCAAAAATCACCATGAGTTGATCGAACCCCTGCGGCTCCTCGGCAACAGCCAGACTGAATTGCACAAACTCGGCGCCGCGCGGGACGCGCTGCAACGTGGCGTGACCATCGCGGAGCAGTCGTTCGGCCGAATGCACCCCCGGACGGCGGAAGTCCTGGATCGTCAGGGCTGGCAGCGATTGTACGAGCGCGAGTATCTCGAATCGGCCAAGGCGTTTCGCCGGGCGGCGTACATCCTGCGATCGACGGTCGGCGAGACGGCGCTGACCGCGGAGACACTCGACAATTTCGGCACGGCCCTGGCGTACTCCGAGGACAAGGCCGAGGCGCTGCGGATCAAGCTGCGGGGCCTCGTCATCCGCGAGAAGCTGCTGGGGCCCGAGGCGGCGGACACCGGCGTTTCGCTGAGCAACCTCGCCTGGCTGTATCAGCGTATCGGCCTGACGAAGGAAGTCCTGCCCCTTCGCGAGCGGGCGCTGGCGATCTTCGAAAAGGCGCACGGCAACGAGCACCGCGACACGAAGATCGAAATGGCGAACATGGCCCAGGTCTATATGAACGCGGGCCGAATCGGCGATGCCGCCAAGCTCTATGAAAAGCTGGTCGCCATGGACGAGTCCGACACCACGGGCCGGGGCCGCCTCGATGTCGTCGGCCATCTCGTCATGCTCGGCACGGCGTATCTCGAGGCCGACCGGTTCGAGGACGGTGAAACGACCATGGCGCGGGCTCGCGCGGCGGCGGACCGGGTCTACCAATCGGGGGAGACGGGTGTCGCCATCAGCGAGATGAACAAGATGTCGGTGGTCTTTCAGTCGAGGCGCATGCTCGACGCGGCGTCCGACGTGTCCGAACAAGTCAGGTCATGGGACAAGACGTTCGGGGCGACCTCGAATGAGGCCCGTGCCCGGCGCGAGGTGCAATACGGCCGGCTGTTGATCAAGGCGGGAAAGGCGAAGGAGGCCAGACGGGTCCTCGAGGAAGCCGTGCGGTTCGCCAAAGAGGCGTTCGGAGCGCAGTCGAAGGAAGTGGCCGACCCGACGCTGGCCATGGCCGAGGCGCTGGAGGCCGACGGCAGACTCGATGAAGCGTCGGGCGCGTGCGGAGAGGCCCTGCGGCTGGCCGAGCAGTTTGCCGGCGAGGATTCACAACTGGCGGCGTACGGCATGGAGCTGATGGGCCGGATTCGAATGGGCCAGGGCAATCTGGACCTCGCGGCGTTCGCATTCGAGGAGGGCCGGCACAAGTACGAGTCGGCGCCGCGTTTCGATCTGGCGCAGTTTCTCAGTTTGCAGCGCGAATTCGGAATCTGCATGATCCGCCAGGGCCGAAAGGAGGAGGGCCTAAAGTCGCTGCGCGACGCCCTCGATCGGGCGCGGGCGGTCCAGCGCGGATCGGAGGGCTTCCGCCAATCGCTCCTCGCCTCGAGCATCAAGCAGCTTCTCGACGGCATGGAGCTGGCGGGCGGCGACGAGACGGCCGAGCGTGAGAAGCTCACGTCGGAACTGCGGGAACGGCTGACCTGGCTTCGCGATCGCAAGAGTCTCGGCGGCGATCAGAAGGCGTGGCTCGGCGAACTGGGCATCGTCGAACACAAATAGACCTATGGACTGATGGGCGTGCGAAGCTCGGAGGGTCTCCCACGGTCGAGCGTGACGTCGTCGCCCGCCTGGTGGCTCGGCGCCGGCGTGTTCGCGCTGGCGGTCGCGGTCTTTCTGCCCGCGTCGCAATTCGAATTCGTCAACTGGGACGACGAAGCGAACTTCATCTCCAACTCGGACTATCAGGGGCTGGGCTGGGAGAACTTCCGCTGGTTCTTCACCAGCACCTACATGGGCCATTACCAGCCGCTGAACTGGCTCACGGCCGCGGTCGATTACACCCTGGCCGGGGGTGTGGACGCGGAGACCTATCACCGAACGCAGGTCATTTTCCACGGGGTGGCGACCGTCTGCGTGTTCCTGCTGGCGGCGCGGATTCTGACGATCGGTTCTCCAGACCGGGATCGGCGGACGACGAGTTTTTCCGCGGCGGCCGCGGCGCTCGTTTTCTCCCTGCACCCGCTACGGGCCGAATCGGTCGTCTGGGTCAGCGCTCGGACCGACATCCTGGCGACGATCTTTTTCACGCTGTCGGCATGGTCGTATCTCGGCCGCGCCGCCGCTTTGCGCGGTTCGGCGCTGTCGTCCCGCGCGATGCTGACGACGATCGCCTGCTTTGTTCTTGCCCTGCTGTGCAAGGAGATGGCGGTGACGTTGCCGGCGGTGTTGTTGATTCTGGATGTGTATCCGCTCCGGCGACTGCCCGCCGACCCGCGTCGATGGGTCATGCCCGAGGCCCGGCGGGTCATCGGGGAAAAGTGGCCGCTTTATCTCCTGGCCCTGGCGGCGTCGGCAAACGCCTTTCGCGCCGCCAAGTTGATGGCGATCGCCACCTTTTCCGATCATCCGATATCGTCGCGACTGGCCCAGCTTCCCGTCTCATTTTCTTTCTATCTTGGAAAGACGATTTGTCCGACGCGCCTATCGCCGCTCTACGAATTCCCGCTCGAGTTTGGACCACTGGACCCGCTCGTCGTTGCCGGGACGACCTGCCTGGCGGTGATCGTCGTCTGCCTGATCATCGCACGGCGATTCGCACCGGGGATGATCGCCGCCGCCAGTTGCTACGTCCTGATGGTCCTGCCGGTGGCCGGCCTCACGCAGCGCGGCCCGCAGATGGTCGCCGATCGTTACAGCTATCTGTCGTGCGTTCCGTTTGCGATCTGCCTGGGGTGGTGTTTCGCCCGGGCGGCGCGACGGCGTCCGTGGGTGGCGACGATCGCCACGATGGTTCTGTTGGCGCTGATGATCAATGCCACGCGGCGGCAGGCGTATCGCTGGCGCGATAGTCTGACGCTGTGGGAATACGCCTACGGCCTGGACGCGACCAGCGGCGGCGCGGCGGCCAATCTGGGGCACGCCTGCGACTGGCAGCGCGATCCCGAGCGGGCGCTGGAATACTACAAACTGGGGGTTCGATACGGGTGGCGGACGCCGAACCTTTACCGATCGCTGGCGGGACTCTGCAACCGGATGAATCGCCACGACGAGGCGATCGAAAATTACAGAATCTATCTCGATGCGTTTCCCGACAACGTGGAAGTGCTCTACTTTCTGGGCCAGTCCTACGAGAAGGTGAGCGATCTGAAGCGAGCGGCGGAGAGCTATCGACGGGCCGCGGAATTGCAGGTGGATTTCGCCGCGGCCCACGTCGCTCTGGCGCGGTTGTTCGTCACCCACGGATTTTTCGCGGAGGCCGAGCCGCGGCTCAGGCATGCGCTGAAACATGCCCCTGACAATACCGAGGCGATGGAAATTCTGGCGATCGTCTGCGCCGGGACCGGCCGTTACCACGAGGCGATCGCCCTGATCGACGGCTGCATCGAGATCGTCGGGAAACAGGGATTTTCCGACACGCTTGCAGACCTGCGTCAGACGCGAGCGCGCTACGCGGCAGAGCGGGAGGCCGAACCGTAGCCGGCGCGATGCATCGGCCGGCGTCATTCACCTTGCGCGAGGAAGCGCCATGCCCGCTCGAATTCGTCGAGAATGGGCCGGCTGAAGAGACAGAACGTCGCCATGTCGATCGTTGGATGGCGATTGAGGGCTTCTGCGGTGGCGGCCAGGGCGACGCGGGCGGCGTCGGCGACAGGATATCCGTAGACGCCGCAACTGATGGCGGGGAAAGCGATCGTTTTCGCGTCGGCCCCGGCGGCCAATTCGATGCTGCGGCGATGGCAGGACGCAAGGGACAGCGGTTCGCCGTGTCGGCCGTCGCGGTAGACGGGGCCGACGGAGTGAATCACGTGTTGGCAGGGTAGGTCGTAAGCAGCGGTGATGCGTGCGTCGCCGGTGGGGCAGCCGCCCAGGGCCCGGCATTCGTCCAGCAATCGAGATCCGGCGGCTCGATGGATGGCGCCGTCCACGCCGCCGCCGCCGAGTAGCGTTGGATTGGCGGCATTGACGATCGCGTCGCCTTCGAACCGCGTGATGTCGCCGCAGCGCAGCTCGATGCGATTCCAGGGCGACGCCGCTTCGGTCATCGCGGATTCCTCGATCAGGGGACGAGAAAGGCGTCGCTGCGAAGACTCGGGGCTTCGCGACCCGTATATTGCATGACGCCGATGAGCCGATAGATATCGTCGTTCTCAATGCCGGCGCGCGGGGTTCGGTACCACCTGACGCTCATGTCGTTGCGGAGAACGTTCTGGCCGGCCTCACCATGATTGATCGAATTATCCGGAGCAGAAAAGCCATCGAGGTTGCCCTGCCACTCGTCGATGACGGGGTTCGCGTCGGCGGCGATGGGCATGTCCGGCTCAAAGGCGTCGCGCCGGAGGGGCCGCGGCAAGATCTGGGACGCGTAACTGTTGTTGCGCGGGTCTGGAAAGTCCGAGCGACCGGCGATTTGTTGGGCCGACATGGCGGCAGCGCCGGGGCGCTCGCGACAAACGAATAATTGGGGATGAACGAGGCGATTCTTGACCAGGAGAAAAGTGTTCTGCGAGTTTCGATATGCGTCGCCGTGATCGGCTCCGGCGAGGGAATATTGCGGGCGACTGGGCTGAGCCAGGCCCGCGAAAGGGAGCTGGCCGCCGAATTGCAAGCTATAGCTATCCATACCCGTGCCGATGCCACGAAGATTATTGGCGCAGATCTGCCGCTGTGACGCGGTTCGGGCGGCGCGATAACCCGGCACGAAAATGCCCACGAAGATCAGGATGGCGGCCGCCAGTCCGACCAGATCACGGGCGCTGAACACCGGCCCGCCGCGCGGGGCGTCGTCGCCGCTCTTGAGTGCTGCCTGACGCGGAAACGGAATCGTTCGCCCCAGGCGGTCGATCCGGGCCATGACGCGATCGGCCAGGTGGGCCGGTGTGTCGGGGGTCGGATCCATCTCCAGCGGCGCGAGCACGCGCTGGACGGCGCCACGCGCCGCGCGAAGGTCCTCCGGGGTGTTGAACGCCGACTCAACGTCCCGTTGCTCCTTCGGGTCGCTCAATCCGAGGTGATACCCGAGAAGCTCGGCCTGAAACTGCGGATCGCCTTGTTTCGCGGTCATGTGATCTGAACTCAACTCCCAATCCTTCCCCTGTGCTCCCGTGGCCGCGACAAGGCGTCGTCACGACGTCTAGCGCTGCCGATCCACTTTCTCGTAAGCACGGGCGAAGTACGAGACCGCCGCGTGCAATCGACTCTTCACGGTTCCCAGCGGGATCGACAGGATGTCGGCGATCTCCTTGTACGGAAACCGGTGGTAATAACCCAGGACCAGGACCTCCCGGAGATGGTCCGGCATCTGCCCGACGATCTCGCCGACGCGCTGTCGAAGCTCTTCGGCCTCGAGCCCTTTGCCGGGATCGTCATGGGTGTCGGCGAGGTAATCGAGATAGTTGATACTCTCGTCCGACTCTCCCGAAAAACCAGCGACCGGCACCTCTCGTTTCCTGGCGACGGATCGCAGATGGTCGCGCGCCTTGTTCGCGGCGATCGTGAACAACCACGGCCGGAACCGCCGCGACAGATCGAATCCCTCGGCCGATTGAAAGACCTGTATAAAGGTCTCCTGAACGACATCATCGATCGTTGCGGATGCACGAACGAACCGCCCCACGAATCGGGAGAGGTCCGGGCCATAGCGGTCCACCAGACGCCGAAACGCCTCCCGGTCTCCGGCGAGAAAATCGGCCAGGAGACGCTCGTCGCTAACGGGCTCCGGCCGTTCGTCTCGTCGATTCACCTTCTTACCGCCATCAGTACGCTCGAAGACCCGTTGAAGTTCGCCGGCACCGGATCGGCAAGATGCAATCCACCCGGCTGGTGGGGAATGTAATTGTACCGCCCTGAATGGTCAAAAATACGGCCGTATTCGAGAGTTACGCCACAACGAAGCCATGCGGGCGGGTCTTATCGGGTAATATTGCCTCATTTGGGAAGCGCGTATAATGTAACGACAGCGTGGCATCCTTGAGAGAATCGGACTCGGGGGCGTATCGGACCATGGTGCAGCCATCCTCGACGATGAGGGGGATTTCCCCCCGGATGACCTCGGCATTGATTGAGGCCACTTCGGCGATCAACGGTTCCCTTCAACGGTCGGAGGTCTTGCAGGCCATCGCGCACAAGGCGGCGGCCGTACTGCGCTCCGAGGCGTCCAGCGTGTTGATGCTCGACCGGCGGCGCAACCGGCTGGTGTTCGAGGCGGCGGTCGGCGACCGCGGGCCGGCGCTGTTGGGCGAGGAATTCGACGCGTCGCTCGGCATCGCCGGCAAGGTGACGGCGACCGGCAAGCCGGTCATGGTGGAAGACGTTCGACAGAACAAGAGCTTCTTTCGGGGGATCGACGCCAAGAGCAGCTTCCAGACGCGCGGCCTGATCGCCGCGCCGCTGATTCGCCACGGGGAGGTCATCGGCGTCGTTGAGGTGCTCAACAAGATCGGCGGCGGACAGTACACCGAGGAAGACCTGGCGCTGCTACAGGTCTTCGCCAATCTTGCCGCCAGCGGCGCCTACAACGCCATTCAGCACGACAACCTCATCAAGGAAAACCGCGGCCTGAAGGAATCGCTCCGCGTCGCCACCAAGATCATCGGCAACTCGGCCGCCCTGCGCCAGGTGATCGACATGGTCAACCGCGTCGCGAGCAGCAACGCCACGGTTCTCCTGCTGGGAGAGACCGGCACCGGCAAGGAGGTCACCGCCCGCCAGATTCACCAGGTCAGTCCGCGCGGGGATCGGCATTTCATCGCGATCAACTGCGCAGCCCTGCCGGAGACGCTGCTGGAGAGCGAACTGTTCGGCCACGAAAAGGGGGCGTTCACCGGGGCCCACGCCCAGAAGCTCGGGCGCTTCGAGCTGGCCGACGGCGGCTCGATCTTTCTCGATGAGATCGGCGACATCTCCATGAGCACGCAGGTCAAGCTGCTTCGCGTGTTGCAGGAAAAGGAGTTCGTCCGCGTCGGCGGGACGCAGACCATCTCGACGGACGTCCGCATCATCGCCGCCACCAATCGCGACCTCCGCGAGTCGATGGACAACGGCTCGTTTCGCGAGGACCTCTACTACCGCCTCAACGTCTTTCCGATCAACCTGCCGCCCCTGCGGCAGCGACGCGAGGACATCCCCCTGCTCGTCGAGCATTTCATCGCGGTCTCCGCCATGCAGCTCGGGTGCGTCAAGCCCGACGTGGGGGATGAGGCGATGGCGCTCTTGGCGAGTTATCACTGGCCGGGCAACATTCGCGAATTGCAAAACGTCGTCGATCGCGCCGTCCTGATGGCCGACGGGGCCATGCTTGCCCCGGCCCACCTGCCGCGCGAGATCGTCGGCGACGAACCGCTCGAGGACAGCGCCAGGACCGAGTCTTCGCTGTGGGGATACGAAAAGGCGTTGATCGTCAAGGCACTGAGGGAAAGCGGCTGGAATCAATCCAAGGCCGCCCGATCGCTGGGCATCAGCCGCGACAACCTCCGCTACCGCGTCAAGAAATTCGAAATCAAGAAGGACAAGTCGACCTGATCGAGCCGCTGCGATGTGACGCCGCGTTCGCAGGCCGACCCGCGTTTCCCGCCGGGAGAGCATCGGTCCGAAGTCTATGGCCGCCGGATGTCGACGTTCAGCGGGATGGGGCCGCCCGGTGGGTGGTCTTCCGCCCGAAGCGCTCGGGCGTCGGGGCGGGGATGCCCGGCGAGATCGGACGCGACGGGTATCGTCACTTCCAGCCAGAGACACTCGCGGTCCGTCTTGAGGCGCGGTTCCGCGAGCTTCGCCGGCAGCAAGGCGACGTCGCCTGCCGAGAAGGTTTCGACGCCGTCGCGGCCATGACAGATTTGCCCGCTGCCTTCGAGCACGATCCAGCAGACTGGTTCGGCATAGGGGATCGCCTGCTCGACGCCGCCGATGAAGCGGACGCGCTCGATCTGAAAGCTGGGGCAGGTGATCAGGCGCGTGACGGTGGCAAAGACGCTGCCAACATGGCAGCGCTTCTCGAATGCGCCGAAGTCGACGCCCTCGCGGATCGCGGCCAGTCCTTTTTCGACGTCCAGACCGGCGTCCGAATCGGGCCGGGTCCGGCCCCAGTCGAATAGGCGATAGGTCGTATCCGACGGCGTCTGAATCTCGGCGACGACGATGCCGGCGCCGAGGGCGTGGACCGTCCCGCCGGGCATGTAGTACGTCTCGCCGGCGCTGACGGGAATGGCGTGGAGGCATCCGGTGACCGCTTCTGCCCCTTCCTGCAACGCGGTGGCCACCGCCTCGGGGGTGACCCCGGGGCGCAATCCGCGGTAGATCACGGCGCCCTTGGCGGCGGACAGGACGTGCCAGGCCTCGTTCTTGACGACGGCCGGACTCGCCGCCGAGTCGTGGGCGTCCGGGGCGGGATGGACCTGAATGCTGAGATTGTCGGCGGCGTCGAGATACTTGATGAGCAGCGGGAATCGGCCGGCAGCGGCCGGCGCGTGGCCGAGCAGGTCGGTCCCCCAGGCGGCGCACAGTTCGTGCAGCGTCCGGCCCTTTTGCGGACCGCGCGCGACGACGGACTGCCCGGTGGGCAGGTCCGCGCACTCCCATGCCTCGCCGATCGGCTCCTGGCCGGGCAGTTCGCGGCCCAGTAACCGCGCGAGATGGCGTCCTCCCCAGATCTTGGGCTTGTAAATCGGCTCGAAAACCAGCGGGCAGACGTCCATCGATAGAATGTATTGTAACGAGTCGCCGCAATGACGTCGGGGCCGGTGCGATCGGAGAGCCCGGGCAGCCGATCAATGTAACGAACCAGTCGCGCCGGGCGGCACGCGGGATCGCCGAGGAGTCAATGCGCATCAACAACCATCTGGTGATCGACAATCGCGAGGTGAGCTATCACTATTCGCGCAGCCCCGGCCCCGGCGGGCAAAACGTCAACAAGGTGGCGACGAAGGCCACGCTGCGCTTCGACGTCGACGCCAGCAAATCGCTGACGACGCAGCAGAAGGCCCGAATCCGCCGGGCCCTGGCCACGCGCATCACGAGCGAGGGCGTTCTGCACCTGTCCGCCAGCGCCGCACGGACGCAATCGGCCAACCGCCGGGCGGTGACCGAGCGGTTCGTCGAGCTGTTGGCCGGCGCCCTGCGGCCCGTGAAGGTTCGGCGAAAGACCCGGCCGTCGGCGGCGTCGCGCGAGCGCCGCCTGGCGGACAAATCGCGCCGCAGCCGAATCAAGCACGACCGCGCCGTTCGTTTCAATGATTCCGATGGTTAGCGACGCCGCGGTGGGGAGTTAACGCGGGTACGCCGATTCTCCTGCGCGTCGATCGTTGACCCCGATTCGGGCCGTTTCTACAATAGGGGGTGCCGATGTCATCCCCGGGAGGAGACCGACGTGATTCGCGACGGGTCTACGTCAACGATCAGCGAACCAGGTCCTGGAATCCGCGGGAATAGGACGCGGCCACCCCTGGGCGGCCACCGGTCGGTCGGCGTCAGCGCCTTCATGTCCGCCATATTCAACGAGTGACTCGCGATGATCGCCGATATGACCGTCGGGGGACCGTTGCGCGCATCCGGACGGTCCCGCCGCCGTGTGCCGTGCCGTCGACCGCGTCATCGTTGAGGATCAGAAATCCCGCACAGCGAGAGCATGAAGGAGCCGACCGATGGGATCGAGCTTGAAGGAACATCCGACGATCCGGCCCGGGCAGGTCCTGGGCGAATTGAAGAAACACATCCTCGTTGACGGCTTCGAGCTCGTCGTCGATCTGGGCCGCAGCCGGGGATGCCGGTTTTGCGACGCGGCGACGGGCCGCACGCTGATCGACATGTACAGCTTCTACTCCTCGATGCCGATCGGTTTCAATCATCCGTACTTCGAGAATCCCGACGTGCGCGAGGAGCTGCTGGACGCGGCGCTGTACAAGGTCGCCAATTCGGACGTCTATACGCCGCAATACGCGACGTTCGTCAGTACGTTTGACCGGGTCATGGGCGTGCCGGGTCTGGACCGCTATTTCTTCATCGAGGGCGGGGCGCTGGCCGTCGAGAACGCCCTGAAGGCCGCGATGGACTGGAAGGTGCAGAAGAACATCGCCGCCGGCCGAGGCGAGATCGGCACCGACGTGCTTCATTTTCGCAACGCCTTTCACGGGCGCAGCGGCTACACGATGTCCCTGACCAACACCGACCCGAACAAGGTCAAGTATTACGCGAAATTCGACTGGCCGCGCGTCGGCAATCCGCGGATCGACTACGCTCTGCCGCCTTCGCAGCGTCTGGCGCGCGTCGTCGAGGCGGAAAAGCAGGCCGAGCAGGAAATCCTCGCGGCGATCGATGCCCGCCCGCATCGAATCTGCGCGATCATCATCGAGCCCATCCAGTGCGAAGGCGGCGACTGCCATTTCCGCCAGGAGTGGTTCGCCGCGCTGCGGCGCATCTGCGACGAGCATGACATGCTGCTCATCTTCGACGAGGTGCAGACGGGAATGGGTCACAGCGGGCGCAACTGGTGCTTTCAGCACTTCCACGTCACGCCGGACCTGCTCGTGTTCGGCAAGAAGGCGCAGGTCTGCGGCGTCATGGCCGGCAAGCGCCTCGACGAGGTCCCCGACAACGTCTTCCGCAGGTCCGGGCGCATCAATTCGACCTGGGGCGGAAACTTCACCGACATGGTCCGCTCGACGCACTACCTGCGCATCATCGAACAGGAGCAGCTCGTCGACAACGCCCGCGAGATGGGAGATCGGTTCCTCGCCGAGTTGCAACGGATCGCCACGGAGGAGCCGACGATTCAGGCGGTGCGCGGACGGGGGCTGCTGCTGGCTTTCAGTCTCGCCGATACGCGGGCCCGCGACGCTTTCTGGAAGGGTTGTTTCCAGATCGGCCTGCTGACGCTTCGCTGCGGGGAAAGGTCGATTCGATTGCGGCCGGTGCTGGACGTCACCGCCGACGTGATCGAGGAGACCTGCGCCCTGATTCGTGAGCAAGTGCGGCGTATTTCGCAGTGAACGAAGAACGGCGCACGGTCCCGATGTTTTCCGGACGTTCGCTGCGTCGGATCGCGTATTTCTACTTCTTCGCCTGCGCCGCCCTCGTCGTCGCATCGCTCGCGACCGGGTACCGCGTGTCGACCGAATACGGCGAGCCGCACTATCTTCTGACGCGGACGTCGATTCTCGTCGAACGCCCAGTCGAGCCCGACAACCCGACCGACGCCGAACTCGATGCCATGTTCGCCGACGATTCGGGCGGGCCGGCGACGCAATTCGTCGAGGAGCCCGTCTTCGTCATCGGCCTGCTCGATGTGACGTTTCCGATCGTCGTCGCCGGCGGGGTCGCCATGCTGATCGCGGCGGCGATTTCACGCCGTCGGCGCGGCCGGGCGAAGGCGGTTGTCAATTCGTCCGACGATCGCGTATCATGATGCGCGCAGGTATTTACGAGTGGGGTGCATGTCCGGACCGACGGGGTCGCAAACTGAGGGCGCAGTCATGCTTACGAATCGCCGACGCGTCTTGGTCGTCGCAGCGGGGTTGTTGATTCTGGCGGGCCTTTGCCTTCCCGTCGCCGAGGCGGGGCCGAAGCCGGTTCCGCCGGGCCGGGCCAAGATCAAACCCAAGGTCAACACGACGGAAGAAGACTCCGTCTTCAAGGGATTTCCCGACGCGACGGACATGCCGCTTCCCTACGCCGTCGATCCGCAGTCGAAGCGCAACGAAGTCGTCTTCCTCTCCAGGGCGCCGAAAGAGACCATCAAGGGCAAGACAGCGCTGGTCAATGGGACGCTGACGCTCAATCCCAAGCGGCTCGATGAGGTCGCGGGCCGGTTTTCCGTCGCGTGGAAGGACATCGACACCGGAGACCCCATGCGCAACGGGCACTTGCAGGCGGCGCCATGGGTCGATGCCCAGTCGCATCCCGAGATCGTCTTCGTGGTCACCGGCTTCGAACCGACCAAGCTGCAATCCGCCAGCCGCAAGACGATCAAGGGCTCGCTGGTCGGCGAGATGTCGATGAACGGCAAGGCCAAGGAAATGAAGATCCGGACGATTCTCGCCTATGTCTTCCCCAGCGAGCTGAAGAAAGGCAAACCGGTCAAAGAAGGTGTCGGCATCCGCTCCCGGTTCAACATCGAACTGGAGGATTTCGGAATCAAAGGCAAAGGCGTCGGGCTGACCGTGGCGGCAAGACAGAAGCTGACGGTCAGACTGTTCATGGCGCGGTCGGATGGAGCGGGCGAATCGGCGGACGACGACAAGACCGCCGAGAACAAGGGCAAGAAGAAGCTCGCTCTCTGACCGGCCTGCGGCCCGTCGCCCGCGCTATCCAAATGATCCTGGCGCCACGGTTATTGGACTCCGCGTCCGGTGACCGCGTGATGGCCGTCCGCCTTGTCACGGACGTCACAGCAGATCAACGTCTTGCTGGTCCTGACGCACGCCAAGGAAACGGCGCGAAGTCCGCCGGGGGCAAAGGTTCAGCCAATGCCTGCCGCGAAGGCAGGAGGGACGGCGACTCGGCGACGTCATGGAACCGCCGCCGCTTCGACATCGACGAAACGATGCCCATGAATCTCGCCGCCGAATCCGGTCAATTGCGGATTCCCCAGTCGAAGTCAACGCCAAAGACCCATCGCAGCGGAAGCGTGAAAAGGAACCCCATGAGCCGGGGTATGAACGTCCAGAACTGTTCGAAAGACATGTCACACCTTCCTTTCCAGATCGTTGCGCGTATTATAGACCGGCTCGCGTTCTGACGGCGCGCATCGCCGGTCATTGAGCGCAACTACGGTGAAATCATGGACATAGAACTGAGCCGCCTTGGAATCAATCCCACGAATCCCGGCGCCTTTTGCGGCCGCTGGTGCGGCTCCGATCAGAACCTTGAAAGCGTTTCCCCGATCGACGGCCGGACCATCGCCGGCGTCCGCCAGGCCGGCGAGGCCGAGTACGACGAGACCATCGCCGCGGCGCATAAGGCCTTTCTGTCGTGGCGCACCGTTCCTGCCCCGCAGCGCGGCGAACTCGTCCGACGCCTGGGCAACGCCCTGCGCGAGCACCGGCGTGAGCTCGGGGCCCTGGTGTCGCTCGAAATGGGCAAGATTCGCGCCGAGGGCGAAGGCGAAGTGCAGGAGATGATCGACATCTGCGACTTCGCCGTCGGCCTGTCGCGCCAGCTCTACGGACTGACCATGCACAGCGAACGGCCCGGCCACCGCATGTACGAGCAGTGGCACCCGCTGGGCGTCGTCGGCGTCATCAGCGCGTTTAACTTTCCCGTGGCGGTCTGGTCGTGGAATGCGGCGCTGAGCGCCGTCTGCGGCAACGCCACGGTCTGGAAGCCGTCGAGCAAGACGCCGCTGACCGCCGTCGCCGTCACCAGGATCGCGGAGGGCGTTTGCCGGGAGTTGCACGTGGACCCGGCGATCTTCTCGCTGGTCATCGGCCGCGGTTCGACGATCGGCGAGCGACTGATAAGTGACCGGCGCATTCCGCTGATCTCGGCCACCGGCTCGTGCCGCATGGGCTATCGCATCGGCGAGGTCGTCGGCAAACGGCTCGGCCGCACCATCCTCGAGCTCGGCGGCAACAACGCGATCATCGTGACCCCGCACGCCGATCTCGACATGGCCGTTCGGGCGATCCTCTTCGGCGCCGTCGGCACGGCCGGCCAGCGCTGCACCAGCACCCGACGGGTCATCGTTCACGAGTCCGTCAGGAAGCCGCTCACCGACCGGCTCCTGTCGGCGTATCGGCAGGTCAAGATCGGCGACCCCCTGGCCGAAGGGACGCTGATGGGCCCGCTGATCGATGAGGGTGCCGTCAGGGACATGATGAGCGCCATTACCCGCCTGAAGGAGGAAGGCGGCAAGGTGCTGTGCGGCGGCGAGCGGCTCGAAGGCGACTCCTTTCCCGGCGGCTGCTACGTCTCGCCGTGCATCGCCGAGGCGAACAACTCTTTCGCCATCGTGCAGGAAGAGACCTTCGCTCCGATTCTCTACATCATCGCCTACGGCGCAACTGATCAGAGCCGTCATGGTGATCAGAGCCGCGACCGCCTGCCCTTGACCTCCGCGCAGCGGATGTCACAGGGTCAGGGAGCGGGTACTTCCGAAATCGACGAGGCCATTCGCTTGCACAACGACGTGCCGCAGGGTCTGTCCAGCGCCGTCTTCACGAGGAACTTGCTCGAGGCCGAGCGATTCCTCTCGGCCGTCGGCAGCGATTGCGGAATCGCCAACGTCAACATCGGCACCAGCGGGGCGGAGATCGGCGGGGCCTTCGGCGGCGAGAAGGAGACCGGCGGCGGCCGCGAAAGCGGATCGGACGCCTGGCGGGCCTACATGCGCCGGCAGACGAACACCATCAACTGGAGCACCGAGCTGCCGCTGGCGCAGGGGATTCGCTTCGGCGAAGAATAGGAACATGGGCGCAGCCGGACGTTTCTGCGTAATCCAATAGAAAGAGATTATGCAAAACAATGGCAATCATGGAGTTCGTCGCATGGTGAACGAGAATGAGCTTGAGGCGCTCTTGTCGGATATCGAATCTGATCGCGTGGAACGCAAGGAATCACTTACGGATACGGGCAAGATTCGTCAGGCGATCTGTGCATTCGCGAATGACATGCCCAATCACAACAAGCCAGGTGTGCTCTTTATCGGCGCGAAAGACGACGGGACTTGCGCAGATCTGCCAATCAACGAATCCCTCCTACTATCACTTTCGGCTATGCATGATGATGGCAACATCCTCCCATTGCCGTCAATGACTGTCCAGAAAATAACCGTTTGTGGATGCGAACTTGCAGTTGTCATTGTTGAACCATCAGACGCCCCACCCGTTCGCTACAACGGTCGCGTTTGGATCCGTGTGGGACCGCGGCGTGCGACGGCGACAATTGAGGAGGAGCGCCGGCTGAGTGAGAAACGCCGGGCTCGTGACCTCCCCTTCGATCTTCATTCAATTCAAGCCGCTTCTCTTCTAGATCTGGACCAAGACCTGTTTCGCCGCGAATACGTCACATCTGCTGTTTCGCCCGACGTGTTAGACCAGAATGAGCGGACAATCGAACAGCAACTTACATCGATGCGGTTTCTATCTGTCGACGACGCCAAGCCAACGGTAGTTGGGCTGCTCGTAGCAGGCAAGGCACCAACACAGTTCGTACCGGGCGCGTACATTCAGTTTCTACGAGTAGACGGAACCGAACTCACCGACCCTATCATGGACCAAAAGGAAATACAGGGTCCGATCGCCCAGATTTTGGTCCGTCTTGACGAAGTACTCATCGCCAACATTCGCACCGCAACGGACATCCGGTTGGGGACGAAGGAGGTCCGCAGTCCGGACTATCCCTTGGAAGCGCTCCGGCAGCTTGTCCGCAATGCCGTGATGCATCGAGATTATCAGATTTCCAACGCCCCCGTGAGGATCACTTGGTTTCTCAACCGCATCGAGATTCAGAATCCCGGAGGACCATACGGGCAGGTCACATGTGAGAACTTCGGCACGCCGGGGATTACTGACTACAGAAATCCACACTTGGCTGAAGCCCTGAAAACACTTGGCTTCGTCCAACGATTTGGTGTTGGCATTCAGCTTGCGCGCCGCGTACTACAGGAGAATGGAAATCCCGCCCTCGATTTCGATGCCCAGGTTAGCCATGTTCTCGTTACGATCAGGAGTCGGCTATGAAACCAGTCATCGCGTTTTTCAACAACAAGGGCGGCGTTGGCAAGACCACTCTTGTTTATCACGTTGCCTGGATGTTGGCGGACCGCGGATTGAGAATCGTAGCGGCTGATATGGATCCGCAAGGAAACCTTTCTGCGGCATTCTTGGAGGAGGATCGGCTTGAAGAGCTCTGGCCGGAAAATCAGAGCCCCGCGACGATTTTCGGAGCAGTGAAACCTCTCAAGCGTGGTGTAGGCGATATTGCGGATCCGCAACTCGAAACGATAGGTGATCGTCTTGCGTTGATTCCGGGAGACATGGCGCTTTCAGGATTTGAAGACGAGCTATCTCAGGTTTGGCCGAAATGCCTTGATCGCGATGAAAGGTCGTTTCGTGTCGTTTCTGCTTTCTGGCGCGTCATGCAGCGCGGTGCAGACGTGTTCGATGCAGACGCGATTCTGATTGATCTTGGCCCCAATCTCGGTGCCATCAATCGGGCTGCCTTGATCGCCTCTGATTTTGTCGTCATTCCATTGAGTCCCGATTTGTTCTCCTTGCAGGGGCTACGCAACCTTGGCCCAACTCTCCGCGAATGGCGGGCCGGCTGGAAAGAGCGACTTGATCGCAATCCGCCCCAGGATATTGAGCTTCCAAAGGGCGACATGAAACCGATCGGTTACCTTGTCATGCAGCACTCAGTGCGCCGGGATCGGCCGGTCAAATCATATGATAAATGGATTGCGAAAATTCCCAAGACATACCGACAATTCGTCCTAGGAGATTCGGCCGGTGAAGTTCCATCAGTGAATAGTGACGAGAACTGTTTTGCCCTTCTCAAACACTACCGAAGCCTTATGCCAATGGCTCAGGAAGCCCGAAAGCCGATCTTCCATCTCAAACCTGCCGATGGCGCGCTTGGCGCCCATACATACGCCGTCAAGGATGCGTATGATGACTTCAAGAAATTAGCTAGTCGAATTGCAGGCCGTGCGGGGATCGAGGGTCCTCTGAAAAAGTGAATGGCGAGTGTCTCACCTGCCTGTTGATCGTCATTGGAATCAGCGGAGATGCTCGTAAACGAAGAGAACCGGCGGCAGCCCCCAAAGCGGCTCGGACGCCTGGTGGGCCGCTATACCGGACCTGGCCGGCAATGGTATGCTGACGGATCACTTCGTGGCCGAGTCCCGCCCCTATTGACCGGACACCGGCCCAAAAAACGAGATTCGAGATTCCCGGCCGTGACTGATCCGGCCGGCTGTGCACTCAATCCCGGACTTTCGATCCCGGCTCCTTCAGTCTGAGCGTCCCCCATCCGACAAGAACCGGTGGGGAATATCCCTATCCGCGGTGCGAGACGAGTCCAGGGTCAAGAACGAGACGGCGGCGATGCAATGGCCGCAACCGTCGGGGACGCCATCATGAAGATTCTGTTGGTTGATGAATCGTGGACAATCCGAAACATGCAGAAGAACACGCTCAGGACGCTCGGCTACGAAGACATCGACGAAGCGGCGGACGGGCTCGAAGCGCTGTCGGCCCTGTCGCGCGAAAAGCCCGACCTCATGCTGGTCGACTGGCACATGCCGAACATGGACGGCATCACGCTGATCCGCAAGGTGCGGGAAACCGACAAGGCGCTGCCGATCATCATGGTGACGACGGAGGCGGAGAAGTCGCGCGTCATGGAGGCCGTCAAGGCGGGCGTCAACAACTACGTGGTCAAACCGTTCACTGCCGAGACCTTCGCGGCCAAGATCAGGCAGACGCTGGGAAAAGTGGCGGTGAGCGCGTAGCGATCATATAGGCGGCAGGGGAACTGGCGTCGGGGGGGATAGTCATGCCGTTGTGCCGACGGCGGTGGAAAACGCGATCACCGTGATCGTCGAGCGCGACGGCCTGAAGGCCTGGTTTGAACGGTGGGCGGCCGTCGTGCGGCGGCAGACCGGCGGCAGTCGATCATGAAAAGCGACGAAAAGATTCCGAGCCCGTCGTCCAAGGCGGTCAGCGTGCGCGAGACGGACGATGAATTCCGCCGCCTCCTCGAGAAACTGGACCGTGAGCCCCGGCCGGATCAGGCGGCGCTACGCCGCCACGAGCGTCATGTCTACCGGCGTTCGATCCTCGTCGAGTTGAGGCAGCCAAGCGGAAACGCCCTTGTTCTCAAGGCGCCGACCCGCGACATCAGCGCCGAGGGCATCTCGTTCCTGCATCACGGGTACGTTCCGCGCGGCACCGAGTGTCACATTCAACTGGTCACGATCCGCAACCGTTGGGTCGAGATGGACGGCGTCGTGGCCGGCTGCGATTACATCGAGTCGGGCATTCACGTCGTCGGCGTGAAGCTCGCGCGGCACATCGACATCACCTCATTCGCGGCGCCGTCCGCCCCGCGTCGCATCCTGGTGGTCAACGACGATCCTCAGATCAGCAAGCTCGTGTCGCTCCAACTATCGACCATGAACGCCGGCGTGGACGTCGTACACGACGGTGAGCAGGCGTTGAGCGCCGTCGACAAGACGGCATTCGACGTGATCCTGATGGACGTGGAGATGCCCGCTCTTGACGGCGTCGAGACCACGAGGCGGTTACGCGACAACGGATACGGCGGATGTATCGTGGCCATGACGGCGCAGGCCGGGCCGGGCGACGCGGAGCGGCTTCTGGAATCGGGCTTCAACCACTATCTCGCCAAGCCCTTCACGCGCGACCGACTGGCGTCGCTCCTGGAAACGCTCAGCGAAGGGCCCCTGTACAGCACGCTGGCCGGCATCGAGAACATGGTGGAGTTGATCGATCAGTTCGTTGACGATCTGGCCGGTCGAATGGCGGCGATCGAGCAGGCGGCCGCCGAGAAAAACCTCCCCGACCTGGTCAAGCTGGCGCGGATTCTCAAGGGAGAGGCGGGCAGCTACGGCTTCGAGTCCATATCGCAGGTCGCCCAGGAAGTCGAGACGTTGGCGAGCGGCGCCGCCCAATTCGCGCAGCTCCATCGCTGCCTTCTGGAGTTGACCAAGCGCTGTCGGCTGGCGCGCAAGTCCGGGGCGTAGTCCCGCCGCACGTCAATTCGATTCAGGAATCGGACCGCAGACAGCGGACCAGCGCCGTCAACTCGGCGACAAGCCGCCGATAGGCGTCAAACGTCAGCGACTGCTGCCCGTCGGACAGGGCGCGTTCCGGCTGGGGATGGGTCTCGACCATGATGCCGTCCGCGCCGGCAACGGCCGCGGCCCGGGCCAGGGGAGGCACGGCCCAACTGATGCCGACGCCGTGAGAAGGATCGGCGATGACCGGCAGGTGAGAATGGTGCTTGATCATCACGACCGCCGAGAGGTCGAAGGTGTTGCGAGTCATCGTCTCGAAGGTGCGGATTCCGCGTTCACAGAAGATCACCTGGCGGTTACCGAGTGACAACAGATACTCGCCGGCCATGAAAAGCTCCTGCATCGTCGCGCTGTGGCCGCGCTTGAGAAGGACCGGCATGCGGAGCCGGCCCGCGGCCTCGAGGAGTGAAAAGTTCTGCATGTTGCGGGCGCCGATCTGCAACACGTCGGCGACGTCGGCGACGGCGCCCAGCGTTTCGGTGTCTTTCGCCTCGGTGACGATGCGGAGGTCGAACCGGCGCTTCACGTCGTCGAGCAGCCGCAGGCCCTCTTCCTTGAGTCCCTGGAAGGAATAGGGGCTGGTCCGCGGCTTGAAGGCGCCGCCGCGGAAGAATTTCGCGCCGCTGCCGGCGACGACCTCGGCCGTGCGCATGATCTGGTCGTGCGATTCGACGGAGCACGGTCCGGCGATCAATGCCAGCGAGCCGTCACCGATCTTGGCGCCGCGCACTTCGACGACGGTGGAATCCGGCTTGACCTCACGGCTCACGAGCTTGTACGGCTTGGAGACCGGGACGCATTCGGCGATGCCCTCGAGGTTCTGAAAGACGTCCGGAGAGATCGCGCCTTCGTTGCCGGTGATGCCGATCGCCGTCCGCACGGCGCCGGGGATTTCGTGCGGGGAAAATCCAAGCTCGCGAACGCGGGCGCAGACCCGGCCGACCTGGTCCCGCGTGGCGTCCGGTTGCATGAGAATGAGCATGTAAGACCGCCCTATTCCGGCTCCGGCACGCCGTCGGTCATGGAGCGCTGGCGGTGGGCGGTCTCGCGCGACTGAAGGTATCGATCGTAGCCGCGAAGGTAGTCCACCAGTTCGCGCTCGTCCCGGGTATCGAGCCCGTATTCGCGCTGCAATTCCGCGAGCACGATCGGCAGCGGCCGCCCGTCGTGCTTCAGTCGATAGGCGCCGAGGACGGCGCTGGTGCGCTGCTTGCCGGCGGCGCAATGAAAGAACACGGGCCGATTCTCCGCCGCCGACAGGATGTCGACCGCCTGGTCCAGCGGCTCGTAGGAGTCGGCGACGCCGTTGCCCGGCATGGGAATCCGCACGTGGCGGATGCCGAGCTGCCGAGTCACGTCGACCATGTCGTCTTCGGCGCCGCGCCGGGTCTCGCCGGTCAGACTGAGAACCGTCCTGAGCTTCTTGTCGCGGTGCAGGCGGCGAATGTCTTCGGCGGTCGGCCTCCCGCCGCGGTACAGTTGGCCGGGCTCGACTTCGGCGAAGCGCCGTGGAAACTGCTGCTGCCGGAGGTACTCGGAGAGCGCTCCCGCCGCGGCCGGCGGGATGAGCAAGACCAGGATCAGGAGAGTCGTTCGTCGCATGGGAAGTCGCCCGGGCAACAGCCCGTGGGAATAATTGAGGCGGCGGGGCCGACGGCTGGCAAGGTCATCGACATTATCTGACGGCCGCCGACGGCACGGCCTGGCCTGCGCCGACTCCGACCGAATTGATGTAGTTGATCATCTGGCGAAGCCGGCCGTGCGACCGCCGTCCGAAGTGCATCATCAGCCGGGGCAGTTCCGGCACGTCGTCGGCCTCCTCGGGGAGAGCCCCACCGGGTTCGATGGATCCCGTTTCGCAGATATCGGCGAAGTGCTCGCGGAGGTGCCCGATCGCGCCGTCCGGCAGGGGCTCTGTCATGCGGATCACGAGGATATCGCGAACGTAGCGATAGGAATGAAATCGCCGATAGAACGACAGGATCTCGTTGACGGCGACATCGATGTCGTCGGTCACCTTGATGAGGTTCATGTCCTCCTCGCCGATCATCCCGGTGTGCAGCAGCTCGGCCTTGACGTAGGTTCGCCAGTGCTGCCAGTAGGTGCCGCCCGGAGCGTCGACCAGCACCAGCGGAATGATCATGCTTTTTCCGGTTTGCACGAGCGTCAGGACCTCGAATCCTTCGTCCTGCGTGCCGAATCCACCGGGAAAGAGGACGACTGCCTTGGCCTCTTTCATGAAGACCAGCTTCCGGGTGAAGAAATACTTGAAATTCACGAGCTTCTTGTCGTCGGCGATGATGTCGTTGGTCTTCTGCTCGAAAGGAAGGCGGATGGCCACGCCGAAGCTGGCGTCGACGCCCGCCCCGCCGTGGCCTGCTTTCATGATTCCGTCGCCGGCGCCGGTGATGACCATCCAGTTTCGCTCGCGCATCTTCTCGGCGAACCTCACGGCCTGGACGTATTCGGGGTGGTCCTCTGGGGTCCGAGCCGATCCGAAGATCGAGACCTTGGGGATATGCTGGTACGGCGCGAATGTCTTGAATGCGTAGCGCAGCTCGGCCAACGCCTTGTCGACCAGCTTGACGTCGGCGCGGCCGGTTTCGTCGCGCGACATGCGGCAGATCGTGCGAATCATGTTACCGTAGAGATCGGGGTCGCCGCCGGGGGCGAACCGGGCGACGAATTCGGCGATCGCCGCGTCCCGTTCGCTGCGCTTCTCGGCGCTGAGGGGTGCGGGGTGGGTCATGTTGCGTGCTTCATCCTTTCCATCGATTTCGACACGAGCCCTGCATTATAAATCAGCGATCCGTCACTCACAATCGCCGCGTTCCGGCGTCCGCGAGAGCGCGTGATTCGGGCCTTTCGAGCGCGGGTCGATTCGGCGGTCGTGCACCTGCGGGGCGCATGATATCGGCCGAAGCGCCGGCACCGCCATCGGCCGTACCCCCGGCTCGGCGCCGCTACAACCGAACGTCGTAACACTTGACGGTTTCCAGATTGCGGACGAAGAGCCGACCGCCGGAGATTACCGGGACGGTCCAGCACCGGCCGTCCAGCAACGGCGCCTTGGCGATGGGTTTGAAGTCCGCCCGGCTCGGCGGGCCGACCTGGAGCTCGCCCTTTTCGGTGAGCAGCCACAGTCGGCCGTCGGCCAAGACCAGCGTGCCGTTGGCCACCCTCGGCTGGCTCCAGAGTTCTTCCCCGCTGCGAAAATCGACGGCCTTCAGGGCCTTTTCGTCGCTGGCGTAAAGGGTGTCGTCAACGAGCAGGGCGGATTGAAACTTGTTGAGTAGAGCCGCGCTGCGCCAGACCTCCTGGGCGTCGAGTTGCTTTCGCTTTCGTTCCAGCTTGAACAAGCCGCAGCCGGTATGGTATCCGGAGTTCAAAAAGAGCATGCCGTCGTGAAAAATCGGGGCGGCGGCGTTGATCTTCCAGTCCGTCTGCCAGGGGATGCTCAGCCGCTTCTTGCCCGTCTTGAGGTCGGCGATGACCGCGCGATTGGCGGCGAATCCGCAGACGAAGCGCCGGCCGCCGAAATCGAACGGCAGCGGGGTTGCGTACCCCGGCATGTCATTGTCGCAGGTCCACGCCAGCTTCCCGGTCGTCTTGCGGACCGCGCGAAGGGCGCCGTCGCTCTTTCCCGCCGAAAAGATCGCCAATCCGTCCTCGACGAGGATGCTGCCGCTGTAACCCCACTGCGGCTTGTGATCGAACGTCTGGTTCCATATCTCCGAGCCGGTCTCGGCGTTGCAACACAGCACGCGGCCGTGCCCGCCCATGATGTAAACGCGGCCGTCATCGACCGTGGGCGTGGCCCGCGTTCCATCGCCGAAGTTGTCGCGGTACTCCTTCTCGATCGGCTGCTGCCACAGGACCGCCCCGGTCTCGGCGTCCAGGCAGAGCAGGACCTGCTGCTTGTTTTCCGTTCCGCAGGTAAAAAGCCGGCCATCGACAACGGCGAACGAGCTGAACGCCGAGCCGACGTCGCGCTGCCAGCGGGGCTTCGCGTCCCCCGGCAGGCCGGTCTTCAGGGACGACTCCCGGCAGATGCCGTCGTGTTGCGGGCCGCGGAAACAGGGCCAGTCGTCAGCGGGCGCCGACGACGCGGCGAAACTGACGCCCAGGCCGATGAGCATGGAACTGCGGCGGATCGATGGCATGGCGATTCTCCGATACTGAGCGTGAGGCGGCGGGAAATCTCGCATGGCCGCGTCATCATAGCTGCATCGCGCGGCCCCGACCACTCATTGCGACCGGCAGGCCGACGCCGACGATACAATCCGGCGGGACATGGCGGAGGCGTTGTGAAGACCAGCTATCTCATCATGGCCGTCGCCAACGTCGCGCTGCTGGCGTTGACGGCGACGCTGGGCATGACCGTCAGCGGCATGGACGGCTACATGCGCCATTTTCTCCTCGGCGTCCTGGCCGCATTTTTCGCCTGTTTCGTTCACGTCGTGGCGTACATGTACTTCGTCGTGCAGGAGAAGATCGTGCAACAGGCGGTCCTGCACGACGGGCTCGACGCGGCGCACCACAATGCCGCACTGGGCATCAAGTCGCGCGCCCTGTGGATCAGCATGGCGGGCATCGTCTCGGTCCTGGCGACCGTGTTCTGCGGCGCCATGATCGGGATCGTCGCCACTTCGACGCCGCACCTGCTCGTCGCTTTCGGCGCCGTGGGCGCGAACGTCGTGGTGTCGTGGTATCAATACGCGTTGATTTCCGACTACGGACGGCTCTTTGATCGGGCATTCGCCGAGCCGTCGCGCGGCGCGTCATGATTGACCGGCTCGGCGGCGGACTCGTATACTTTGATACCGGTGACAGAAAGACGCCTCCCCTTGCGAATCCGAGAGACGCGACATCTCATCCGGCTCTTCGGCGCCGTGCTGACCCTGGCGGCGCCCGCGCGCGGTGACGAGCCGGCTTCGCCGTCACTTTCGCTCCGCAACGCGGATCGCCAGTTGTTAAGAGGCGATGACGACCGGGCCGGCGAATTGTATCGCGCCCTGGCGGGCCGGGCGGGTTACGAGGTCATCGCCGCCTGCGGCCTGGCGGAGATCGATTTGCGGCGCGGGGCCTATCTGGACGGCATTCGTCGTTTGAACGACATCCGCTACCGCGGCGCCGCCGACCCACGCTGGCATACCGTGTTGGCGGCGCTGCTGGCCGAGATCGGCGAATACGACAAGGCCCGACTGCACAATCAGGAAGCGATCGGCGGCGATGCCGATGCCCTGCGCCCGCGATGGCAGCTCGGCATGGTGCTCGAAACGCTGGGGCGAACCGAAGAGGCGATACGGGTCTATCGGGCGTTTGACGAGATCATGACCGATGAAGCGCTGCCGGAGGAGGCGGCCGACCTGACCTACCTGGGCCTGGGCTTCAATCGGTACAACATCCTGTCCCGGCATCGCGACCTCGTGCAGCGGACCCGTCACATCCTGACCGAGATCTATCAGGAGGCGTTTGAATTCGTCGATTCGGCCTACTGGCCGGCCCGGCTGGCGGCCGCCGAACTCCTGCTCGGCAAACACAATCTCCCCGAGGCGAAAGAGGATTTCGAGCGGGCCTTGGAGATCAATCCCCATGCCCCCGAGGCCCGAATTGGGCTGGGTCGCATCGCGCTGGAGAAATGGGATTTCCAGGAAGTCGAGAAACAGGTCGAAGCCGCCCTGCTGGACAATCCGCGGTCCGTCGCCGCCCGCGTCCTGCTGGCGGACACGCGAATGACCGAACGCCGTTACGGGGACGCGGAGGCGTCGGCGACCGAGGCGCTGGAGACCAATCCGCGATCCATCGAGGCCCTGAGCGTGCTCGCCGCGGCCCAGCTTCGCCAGAATAAGAAGGACGCGTATGACAGGACGCTTAAGGACATCGCGGACATCAATGATCGCTGCGCCCGTTTGCACCACGCGCTGGGCACCTGGCTGGCGGCGGGCCGACAGTTCAGCGAGGCCGAGACGCAACTGAAGAAAGCGATCGACCTGGCCCCGTGGTGGCCGGAGCTGCGAACCAGTCTCGGCGAGGTCTATATGGAGCTCGGCGAGGAGGCCCGGGCCCGGCGCGAACTCGAAGACGCCTTTACCCTCGACAGCTTCAACGCCCGGACGCACAACGTTCTCAACCTGCTCGACGAACTGGACGCCTTCGCGCGGCGGGAGACCGAGCATTTTATTATCAAGTACGACGAGGAGAAGGACGGCATACTCGCCGATTATTTCGCCGATGCTCTCGATCAGATTTATCGCGACGTATGCGAGGACTTCGACGCGAGGCCCGATTTCAAGACGCTGGTCGAGATCTTCCCCGACCACATGGGGCTCAGCGTACGTATCACCGGCCGGCCGTTCATCGCCACCGTCGGCGCGTGCAGCGGGCGCGTCATCGCCATGCAGGCCCCCAGGGGCCGGGCCCCGTTCGGCCGGTTCAACTGGTCCACGGTCCTTCGCCACGAATTCACACACGTCGTGACGCTGGCGGCGACGGACAACCGCATCCCGCACTGGATGACCGAGGGCATGGCCGTCTTCGCCGAGCCGGGGCCCCGCTCATGGGCGGCGAAGCAGGTGCTGTCCGACGCCGTCCGCCAGGACCGCCTCTTTACGCTTGAATCGATCGACTGGGGTTTCATGCGGCCGCGCCGCCCCGACGATCGCCATCTCGCCTACGCCCAGAGCGAGTGGATGATCGAGTACGCGATCGAGCGCTACGGCTATCGGATCTTCGCGGAATTCCTCACCGCCTTTCGCGACCGGCTCACCCAGGGCGAGGCCTTCGAGAAAGTCTTGAAGACCGATCCCGCGCGATTCTTCGAGGATTTCCGCGCCTGGGCGGCGAAGCACGTCGAGGCGTGGGCATTGCCGGTTTACGATTGGCCCGACGAGGAAAAAGTCCTCGACGCGCTGAAGAAACGCCGCGACGATCCGCGCCTTTGGGCGCAGCTCGCCGAGATCAAATACAACGAGGGCGAGCTGGACGAGGCCCGACAACACGCCGATCGGGCACTGGACGACAATCCCAACTTCGTGCCCGCCTTGCGCATTTTGTCGCGGACGCTTATCGCCCGGATGCTAGGCGAAAAAGACGAAGCAGGCCGCCGCGATTGGATGCGCGAGGCGGAGCCGCATATCCGGCGGCTGGCGCGCTGCCAGCCGAACGACGCTGAAACGCTGTTGTTCGTCGGGTATCTCGAACAGGTCCGCGAGCAATGGAACGAAGCGATCGCCGCGCTGTCGGCGTATCAGCGCCGGATGCCGGAGAATCCCGACAGCTTCCGCCGCCTCGCCGGAATCTACCTCCAGCAGGACCGCACCGACGACGCGCTGCGGGAGCTGAAGCAACTGGCCCGACTGGTGGAGGATGAGCCGTTCGTCGCCCGGACGATCGCCGAGATCCATGCCGACCGCGACGAGCCCGCCGTCGCCGCGCGCTGGTATCGCCGGGCGCTGGAGAGCAACCCGTACGATCGCGCCATCCACGAGGGGCTCGCGGCGTCGCAACTTCTCGCGGGCGACCTCGACGCTGCCCGACGCGAATACGAGACGATCGTTCGCTATTGGCCCGAGCGCGAATCGGGGTACGAGGGGTTGGCCCGCGTTCACGAGGCGCTGGGCGACCTCGAGGCGTCCGAGGCATTCAAGGAAAAGGGTCGGCGCCGCCGGGCGCAGGAATCCGGCGGGGCGGCCGATGATCGGCGGGACGGAGACGACAGATGACGATCGGCCAGTTGCAGCGTCTGATTGACGAGATGTATTCGGCCAAGGACCGCAAACGCGGCTCGGCGGGCACGTTTCTCTGGTTGATGGAGGAAGTCGGCGAATTGGCCACGGCGATCCGCGAAGGCACCGCCGAGGAGAAGCGCGGAGAATTCGCCGACGTGCTCGCCTGGGTCGTCACGCTGGCCAACGTCGAAAACGTCGATCTGGAGGCGGCCATGGCCAAGTATGCCGACGGGTGCCCCGGATGCGGTCAGTTCGTCTGCCGATGCGACGAAAAACCGTAAGCCGCCTACCCGCCCCGACGGTCGGCGGGATAGAATAATGCGAACCCCGCAGGATACGGGCCGCCTTTCATTGCCAGACGATCGACCGGCCCGCTCCGGTCACGACGAGGTCCGGGGACATGACCGACGCCATCTCCAAGTCGTTACTCGTGGCGGCGCTCGCCCTGCCGGCCGCGGCGCACCGGGCCGTCGCGCAGGTTGAAGCGCGGGTTCTTCGCACCGGGCTGTTTGCCGGCGGTGATCCGATCGTTCGCCCCGGGGCCTGGTCTCTTGTCGAAGTCGAACTGCGATATCTCGGAGCCGCGCCGTTCGACGGGCAATTGCGGCTTGACCAGCGCGACGTCGACGGCGACGTGGTCACCAGCGTACTGCCGGTCGCGCTGGCGCCGGGCGGAGACTGGCGACGCTACGAAATCTATTTCGTTCCCCACGAGTCCTCGGTGGGCGACGCGTACGTCATTCGGCTGTATGACGAAAACGGCGAGCGCGTCGCCTTGCTCGACGACGCGGGAGGCCGGCAGACTGAATTGACGGCGCCGACCGCGACGATGCTGCGACCGGGCGACATGCTCGTGGTCGACCTGTCCTCGCCCCGGCTGCCGCACCTGGCCATGCTGGACGTGGATCGCCGGAAGCAATACGAGCATGCGAATCCGCGCAAGGTCCGCGTCCTGTCGCCGCGCGAGCTGCCCGGCCGGGCCCTCGGTCTGGCGGCCGTGGACGCCATCGCCTGGGACGACGCCGATCCGACGGAATTGTCGCCGACGCAGATCGCCGCCGTGATTGAATGGGTCAAGTCCGGCGGACGCCTCCTCGTCACGTCCGGTCGCCGCTGGCAGTCGCTCGCCGATTCCCCGTTGGCCGAGGCGCTGCCGGTCACCATCAGCGGAAGCGAGCGCCGCCACGAGGCCCAGGAATTCCTGGACATCGTCGACGACGAGCGGTACGCGGGCCAGTTGGACCGGCGATACGCGAAGTCGGGCCTGCTACGCTGTCGATTGTCCGCCAAGCCGGGGGCGATCCCCATTCCAGCCGATTGTCCGCTGCAACAAATCGCCTATCGTCGATTCCTGGGCCGCGGGTCCCTGGTGTTTGTCGGCGCGTCGTTGCGCGAGCTACTGCCGACGCCGCAGCGCGTGGCAAGAGAGCTGGAGTCCGCCGCCGCCGCCGCGTCGCCGCCGCTCGACGACGACGATCGTTATGCGCAAGTGGCGTGCGAACGGGTCGTCGCCCGCCGCCTGCTCGCCCTGCCGCAGGTGATCAAGGATCAGGCCGATCAGTTCCGCTTCGGGCCCAGGCCGGATCTGTTTCAGTTCCTGCGCAGCTCGATCGCGTTTGAATCGGTCGGTACGAAATTCCTGATCTTCGCGATCCTTTTCGCCATCGCCTACGTATTCGCGGCCATCGGCAGCCATTGGTACCTGCGCCGCAGATCGTGGGAACATCACGGCTGGACCGCGTTCGGCATGATCGCCATCGTCGCCAGCTTCATGGGTACCGGCATGGTCGGTCTCCTGCGCGGCGTCACCACCAAGCTGTGGCAGACCACGATCGTCGACGCGCGGGCCGGCCTTGAAGAAGCCCGGGCCTTCTGCCTCTTCGGCGTCAAGACGCCGAACCATACGCGGCTGGACGTGCGACTCCCCGTCGGTGCGGCGTCGGCGGCACAGAGCCGGCGGGCGGGTCCGATTCAGGCGGTCGCCGGCGGTGAGTCCGTGGAGATGATGGAAACCAGCTTCGCCGCCGCTTCGAATTATCAATCGGTGCAGGCGGGCGAGGGCATTGTCGACGTTCCCATCCGCGCCACGCTAAAGGAATTGCAGGGCGTCTGGCACGGCCCGATGGGCGGCGTCGTGGACGGCCGGCTCATTCTCCGACGCCGAAGCGACCCCGATTCGTCGCTGCGCTACGACTTCGATGAAGGCAGCTTCATCCGCAACGGGCTCGGCCAGACGCTGAAGGATTGTTATCTGCTGGAGACGGCCGAGGACGTCGCCGGACAGAGCAACGTCGTTCTGGTCAATTGTCATGACCTGGGCGACATCGCGGCGCAAGGGCCGGAATCCGAACTCGACGCGGCCGAATTGAGGCGGCGCTGCTTTCTGGAAAAGCCGCGGCCGGGAGAGGCGCCCAGGATGCGATCCAAGCTGACGCTGCTGGACGAGGCGATGGGCGCCTGGGCCGGGCCGTTGCGATCGGTCACGGCGGCCCTGACCGACTTTCAGTCGCCGCGGACGCGCCTCGACGCCAGTCAGACGTACTGCGCCGCGCTGCTGCTCTCGACGTATGACCTCCTGCGCGACGAACCGGGCGGCCGAATGCCGTTTTCCCGGTCGCATGGCCGGTCCCTGGCGTGTACGCAACAATTGACCAACCGGACGGCATTGCTCATCGGCCGCGTCGATGACGCCGAACCGCCGGCGGTGCTGGAAGTGGACCGGACCGATCATCGGCCGAATAAGTCGATTACAATCTACCGCGTGGTGATCCCCCTGACCCGCCGCTAGCGGCGTCGGAAAGCGCATGCCGTGATCATTCAGACCATCAACCTGACCAAGCGATACGGCAAGCTCGTCGCGCTGAACGGTTTGCACCTCAATATCGAGGAGGGCGAATGCTTCGGGTACATCGGCCCGAACGGCGCGGGCAAGACGACGACGATCCGAATCCTCGCCACGCTCCTGCAACCGACCTGGGGCGAAGCGCGGGTCTGCGGGCGAACCGTCGGCTACGAGTCGCGGCTGATCCGTCCGCTGATCGGTTACGTCCCAGACTTCTTCGGCGCCTATGAAGATATGGTCGTGCAGGAATACCTGGAGTTCTTCGCGGCGGCCTACAACATCCACGGCGACGAGCGCCGGCGCATCGTCGGCGACGTGCTCGAGCTGACCGACCTGGCCTACAAGCGGGACTCCTTCGTGGACGGACTGTCGCGCGGCATGAAGCAGCGGCTCAGCGTGGCCCGCGTCCTGCTGCACGATCCGAAGGTGCTCTTTCTCGACGAGCCCGCCAGCGGACTCGACCCCCGGGCCCGAATCGAAATGCGCGAGCTGCTCAAGGAGCTGCGGCGCATGGGCAAGACGATCATCATCAGCTCGCACATCCTCCACGAGCTGGCTGAATTGTGCACCACCGTGGGAATCATCGAGCAGGGACGCCTGCTCTATAAGGGGCCGCTCGACGAGATCGTCCGCAAGGCGCGGGCCGGCGCCCGCGTCGAGATCCGCGTGGCCGATCAGCAGGACAAGGCCGTCCGCCTGCTGAAGGGATTGCCGCCGGTCACCGACGTCGCGGCGAACAACGGGCTGCTGCTCGTTTCGCTCAAGGACGACGGCAACGACATCACGCCGCTTCTGCGGGCGCTGGTGGCGGCCAATCTCCCCGTGCTGGAAATCCGCGAGGAATCCGTCAATCTCGAAACGGCCTTCATGCGCTTCACCGAGGGTAAGGTCCAATGATTCTGTGGGATGATTCGACATCGCCGTATCGGCGGACCGCCGCCGTCGGCATGGCGATCCTGATCGCCCTGTTCGCCGACCTGAGACCGTGCCCCGCGCAGGTCGATCCGCCGGCCGAGGCGGGTGGCCGCGGCGAGGACATTCGTGAAGAGGGCTTCCGCGAGAAGGACGCCGGCGACGACGAAACCGATTACATGAAGCCGACGTCGGTCGGCATCCGCATGACGCCGCAGATTGCCGGGGCCATGGGCAAGCGGTTCAGCGAAGGCATGAAGGAGCGCTACGACCTCGACGCCGATCAGGTCGAGGCCGTCGGCGAGGTCATCACCCGCCGGCTGATGAGGTTCTCCCATGAAAACGAAGCGTCCGGGCAGGCGATGTTCGAGATGATGATGGCCACGATGATTGAGCACGACGGGCGCTTCCCGCGGGAAACGGCGCAGGAATTCGCCCAACTCGCGGTCCCTTTCGTTCCGAAGCTACAGAGATTCGTGACCGACTGCGCGTCGGACATCGGCCATGAAATGGGGGTTGGACAGCGACTGAAGTTCACCGGCGATCTGACGGCCGCGGCGGCCGGCATCACGGTCTTCCAGAACCGCATGAAGCGCTGGCAGGAAGGGCGCGTCGGCGACAACGCCAATCCATTCTGGGACCCGGCCGACGACGACCCCAGCAAGGCCGGGCCGGAGCCGTCCGATCCAAATGAGACGCCGGAACTCCGCCGCGCCCGCCTGGACGCGGACCGTTGGATGCAATGGCGACTTGACATCGACGGCGACTGGAATCGCTACGTTCAACAGGCCGCCGAGTACTACGCCTTTGACGAGGCGCAGCGCGCCGCCGCCGAAGCGGTGCTCAAGGACTGCCGCGGGCGGTTGACGGCGATCAAGAGCGACGACTGGCAGGATCGCGTACGGAAGAACCGCGTGGCCCGGTCCCTCATCCGTCATGTGCGCGATGAGCGCACCGGCGGTCCGTGGCTGTTCGCGCTGGAGATGGAATTCAACCGATTGGAGCAGCCGTTGACCGATCTGGACCGCGAGCTGAAAAAGCGCATCGACGGCATTCCCAATTCCGATCAGCGCGCCGCCGCACGGCAGGCGGTTCGCGAGCTGCTCGCCGAGCGCGGGATGAAAGACCCGCCGATCTGACCACGGCCGGCCGCCGACGCCCTGCCCGCCGCGACGGCCCTGTTTCGACGATGCGATGTCATCCGTACTGCGTGACCTGGGAACATGGTTCTGGCGGCTGGGGCCGGCGAATCCGATCCTGGTGCGCGTCGTCCATGCCGGCGGCCGCCGCAAACAACACCTGATCTTGCGAGCCGGCTATCTCGTAGCGCTGGCATCGATCGTCGTCATCGGCGTCCTGGTCAAGCAGTCCGGGGAAACCTCACTGGCCGGCCTGGCCAAGAACGCCACCCAGGTCTTCAAGATGGTCGCCTGGATTCAACTGCTGCTGGTGAGCATCATCGCCCCGATCTTCACCGCCGCCGCCATCACCCAGGAGAAGGACTCGCAGACCTTCAGCATCCTGCTGTCGACCCCCCTGACCAACGGGCAAATTGTCCTCGGCTCATTGCTGTCGCGCCTGTTTTTCGTGTTCGTGCTGCTGGCGGCCGGCGTGCCGCTGTTCTGCATCATGATGGTCTACGGCGGCGTGACCGGCGGCGAGATCGCCTTGTCCAGCGCGATTGCCGCCGCCACCGCGCTGCTCACCGGCGCCATCGCCATTTCCATCAGCGTCGTCCGCATCGGCACCGGTCGCACGATCTTTTCCTACTACCTGGCGATCGCCCTCTACTTGATCGTCTTATACGGCGTGTCCTCGATTCCGGCGATGATTCCGCCGGAAGCGCCGACGTCGCCGACGAGCGGCGGGCGCATGAGCTGGCTGGCCGCCCTGCACCCGTTTTTGGCCTTGGACGTCGTGCTGGGCAAGACGCCGGCGCCCGATCCCGGCGCGGTGGCGCACCACGGATTTCCCTGGCGCTACCTGCTGGCCTATCCGCAGGAGAGCTACCTCGTCTGGACGGTGATCGCCTCGTGTTTGTTGATCCTTTTCAGTCTGTTCTTCGTACGCCGCAGCGCGCTGGAAGGCGAGATGTCGTGGCTGCGCCGCGCCACCGAGGCGCTTCGACTGTCCCGCCGTCGCAGCGAACAGACCCGCGCACCGCGCCGGGTGGCCCACAATCCGATCAAGTGGCGCGAATCGGCGACCAGCGCGTCGGCGACGGGCGGGAATCTCAGCCGCTGGGGGTTGTTCGCGATCGGGCTGGCCGTCGGCGTGGCGGTCCTGATCGCCTACGGCAACGGGGCCATGAGCGTCACGACGGCGCGAACGGCGCTGTTCGGCATCGTGCTCATCGAGCTGTGCATCACCCTGTTCATCTCCACTGCCGCGGCGGCGACCAGCATGACGCGCGAGAAGGAAGCTAACACCATGGAGCTGATTCTCGCCACGCCGTTGACCAGCCGATACATCATCTGGGGGAAGATCTATGGGCTCATTACGGCCGCATGGCCGATGCTGCTGGTCCCGGTCCTGACAGTCGCCCTGTTTGTCGTCTTCCAGTTGCTGATGGGCAAGGGCGAGCCGGTCGTCTATCCCGAGGCGTTGATCACGCTGCCGCTGCTCTGCGTCGCCTTCACTGCATTTGTTTGCGTCATCGGGCTTCGGCAATCCATCAATCAAAAGAAGACTCTCGCCGCCGTCTTCGTCAGCATGAGTGTCGTGATCTTCGTGTTTGCCATTCTCGGAGGGTGCCTGGGGACCGTGTTCCATAGCCCCGAGCTGCCGCAGATGACCGCGGCGCTGTGGCCCGCCGGGCCCTATACGGCAGTTTACATCGCGATCGATCCCGGCGCGGCGCTGTCGCCGTACGGCGCCAATATCGATCCGGCCGTCCTCTCCAATTGCAGAATCATCACAGTCCTCGGTTCCATTTGCATGGCCGCCATCTATTGCTTCATCGTTGGCCTCATGCACAAATCCATGGTCCACGGTTTCGACATGGTCATTCGCAAGCAAAGCGCATAGAGACGCGGCGAGACGACCCCCGTCGTTCACTACGATGCGCCGACGGCCTCCGCCTGGCCTGCCGCCAGGACCGTGCGTCCATCTTGTTGCATCACATCGCTGTTGATTTGCCCGTCGCGAAACGTGACCGTCCGGTGTGCGTAGGCGGCGATGTCCGGTTCGTGCGTCACGAGCCCGATGGTCAGTCCGGTCTGGCGATTTAGCGCTTGCAGCAGGTCCATGATTTCCTTGCCCGTTCGGGAGTCGAGATTGCCCGTCGGTTCATCGGCGAGCAGCAGGACCGGCTCGGTGACCAATGCCCTGGCGATGGCGACGCGCTGCTGCTGGCCGCCGGACAACTGATTGCTGTGGTGGTGCAGTCGATCTGAAAGGCCGACGCGGTCGAGCATTTCCGCCGCCCGGCGCCGGCGTTCCTTCCGCCGCATGTCGCCATAGGTCAGCGGCAGGGCGACGTTGTCGAGGACGGTGGTGCGCGACAGCAGGTTGAAACTCTGGAAGACGAAGCCGATATATCGGTTTCGCAGCTCTGCCAGCTCGCGCTTGGTGAGCCCGGTGACCTCGCGTCCGGCGAGGCGGTACGTGCCGCCGTCGCAGCGGTCCAGGCAGCCGAGGAGATACATGAACGTGCTCTTGCCCGATCCGCTGGGCCCCATGATGGCGAGAAACTGGCCGCGCGGAATCGACATGGTGATCCCGCAGACGGCCGGAACGAAGTATTCGCCGAGGTAATAGGTCTTGAAAACGTCGCGGATATCGACCAGGGGCTCGCCGCCGCCAGTCGAATATCCGTGGCCGCCGTCGTTCATGGAAGGCGCTTTCCCGCGAAATCGATCAGCGAAGCGATCGGGTCGGATCGGCCCGCCCGCGGCCCGGTATCCAGTTGCGTTCGACAATAATCTCGTCGCCATCCTCGAAGTCGCCCTGAACCAGTTGCGTATAGCTTCCGTCGCTCAGGCCGGTCTCGATCTCGACGGGCCTGGGCTTTCCATCGGCGACGATCCAGATCTTGGGTTTATTCGATTCAGACCGCTTCGCGTACAGGGCCCCCATTTCGCCGGGCGGCAACGGGCTGAAACGCAGGGCGGCATTGGGAATGCGAATCACGTCCTCGGCTTTGGCCACCTCGACGGTGACGTTGGCGGTCATTCCCGGCCGCAGGGCGAGATCGTCGTTCATCACGTCGATGAGGGTGACATAGGTGACAACGCCGTCAACGATCGTGGCGTTGAAGCGGATTTGCGATATGACGCCCTCGAAGACGCGTTCGGGATACGCGTCCACGCGGAAATTCGCCGGTCGGCCTTCGGTGATCAATCCGACGTCCGCCTCGGCGACGTTGGCGTTGACCCGCATGTGCGTCAGATTATTGGCGATCAGAAAAAGCTCCGGGGCCTGAAGCGACGCCGCGACGGTCTGGCCTACGTCGATCGTTCGCGAGATGACGACCCCATCGATCGGAGAGCGAATGATCGTTCGGTCCAGATCGACCTTGGCGGAAGCGAGACGGGCTTCGGCCGCCTCGACCTGGGCCTGGGCCCCGTGCCACGCGGCCAGGGCCGCATCGGAGTTTGCCTTGGCGACGAGCCACTCATTCTCGCTGGCCGTGCCCCGCTCCATCAGTTTTTCCAGGCGCGCTCGCTCGCGCTCGGCATCGTCGTAGCGGACGCGCGTCTCCTCCTCGCCCGCCCTGGCGATGGCGACCTCCGCCATGGCCTGCTTGTAAGCCGTCTGGAATCGGTCCGGATCCAGTTCGGCCAGAACGAAGCCCTCGGTGACCGGATCGTTGAAATCCGCGTACCAGTTGAGAATGTTCCCGCTGACCTGCGAACCGACGATCACCTTGGTCACCGGCTCGATCGTTCCGGTCGCGGACACGGTCTTGATGATCGTTCCGCGTTCCAGTGGTTCGAGGACGAAGTCGTCTCCGGCGCTTCCTTCGACGAAGCGCGAATAGCCATACCATCCCCCACCGCCGATGGCGAGAATCGCGAGTATCAGCCCCAGTGTCCTCATTCGCATTCCTCAGGCCTTCCAGGCCCGCTGCCGTGATGGTCGAGGGCGCCCCGCCGGCCGGCGCGACAGGGCTCTTGACGGCTCATGGCCCGCGGCGAAGCCCCGCAGGCATATCGATTATAAGCGTAACTCCCACTGATCGCAGAGCCCGCCGACTTGCCGCACCCTTCCGCTCCGCCTATCTTGACGGCGAAACGTCATGCGGGTCCTCTTGGATCAAAACGGGATCGAGTCGTCCCTCCAACGCCTGGCCGCGGAAATTGCCGGATCGATTCCCGGCGATTGCCCGGTTGGCGTGGTGGGCATCCGCCGTCGTGGCGACGAACTCGCGCGACGCCTCATGGCTCTTCTGGAAGCCGGCGGCATGCGCGAAATCGCCTACGGCTGCCTCGATATCACGCTATACCGCGACGATCTCGCCGAGATCGGCCCTTCAGCCGTCGTGCGAACGACCGATATTCCGTTCGACGTCGAGGGCCGCTTCCTGATTCTTGTGGACGACGTCATCTACACCGGCCGCAGCGTCCGGGCCGCCCTGGCGGCGCTGATCGACCTCGGGCGGCCCAAGGCCATTCGCCTGGCCGTTCTGGTCGATCGGGGGGGACGCGAGCTGCCGATCCAGCCGGATTTTGTGGCGATTCGAACCGACAGCGATGATCGGCACGTGACGGTCAGCTTGCGCGAATCCGACGGCGCGGACCGCGTGGAGGTCACGCCATGACGACCCGCCAGCGGCAACCGGCGTCGACGCGATCGTCCGACGCTCGCCCGACGCCCGCTACCGGGCAGCCCGCGCGGAAGCCCGTCGTCTGGGGCCACCGCCACCTGCTTGCCCTGGACGACCTGACGGCCGACGAGATTCGCCTGGTTCTCGATACCGCCGAGGCCTTCGAGGACGTGTCGACGCGGAGCGTCAAGAAGGTGCCCGCGTTGCGAGGCCGGGTCGTCGTCAACCTTTTCTTCGAAGACTCGACGCGGACCCGGACGAGCTTCACGCTGGCGGCCCAACGGCTCAGTGCCGACGTGATCGATTTCACGTCGCGAACCAGCAGCGTCAGCAAGGGCGAGAGTCTTCGCGACACGGCCCGCAATATCGAGGCGATGGGCGTCGACATCATCGTCTGCCGTCACCCGGCCGCCGGCGCCCCGCTCCTCGTCGCGCGAAACGTGAACTGCTGCGTCATCAACGCCGGCGACGGCCGCCACGAGCATCCCACCCAGGGCCTGCTCGACATTTACACCATGCGTCGCGAAAAGGGGTGCATCGAGGGGCTCAAGGTGGCGATCGTCGGCGACGTGGCCAACAGCCGCGTGGCGCGGTCGAATCTCCACGGCCTGCTCAAGCTCGGCGCGGAGGTCACCTTCGTCGGCCCCCCGACGCTCGTTCCGGGGGCGTTCGCCAAGCTCGGGGCCCGGATCGTCCACGATTTCGACACCGTGATCGGCGAGTTCGACGTCATCAACATGCTTCGCATCCAGCACGAGCGCATCGGCTCCAACGTCTTTCCCTCGCTGGGGGAGTACTCGCGGCTCTTCGGCCTGACGAATGATCGCATGAAGCGGGCCCGGCCCGATGTCCTCGTCATGCACCCGGGACCGGTCAACCGCGGCATCGAGATGTCCGCCGACGTGGCCGACGGCCGCCACAGCGCGATTCTCCGCCAAGTCACGAACGGCCTGGCGGTCCGCATGGCGGTCATGTTCCTCTGCAAGCAGGCGGCCGACGCGTCCTGACCGCGCCGCCGGATTCAGACCACCATCCTCGCTCGTTTTCCAAAGCAGATCAACGAGAATCCCCCGGCTCGGAGCCATGCCGGCAGATAGGTGCTGCGAAGGCGTGGCCAGCGCCTCGCCGAGGGCTGCCCACCGTGGCGGGGCCGGTCGCGCCGGTCCCAGCCATTCGTAAGAACTCGGCGGCAGCGGCGGGTCCAACGCGGCGGCGATCACCGTCGACGCTATTTTGACAACGGCGGCGCCGGGAGTTCTTCAAACCGCGCCGTGAAGTGCCGCAGCGCCGACGGCTCCTCGACGATACGCAGCCCCCGGAGCGTGTCGCGTTGCTTGAATAACTCGATCGTCGCCTCGATGACGTAGTCGATGTGGCTCTGGGTATAGACCCGCCGCGGGATCGCCAGCCGCACGAGCTCGTTGTCCGGCGGCGGCCGGCCCGGCCCGCCGAACATCACGCTGCCGATCTCCACGGCGCGAATGCCCGCGATGCGGTAAAGCCCGCAGACCACCGCCTGTCCGGGAAACTGCTCCGCCGGAATGTGCGGGCAGAATTCCCTGGCATCGATGTAAATCGCGTGCCCCCCCGGCGGCTCCATGATCTGGATCCCGGCGGCGAGCAGCTTCTCGCCGAGATACTGCGTGGAGCGAATGCGATACGCCAGATAATCCTCGTGGAGCACCTCCTCGAAGCCCTGGGCCATCGCCTCCAGATCGCGCCCGGCGAGCCCGCCGTAGGTAATGAAACCTTCCGTGAGGATGAGCAGGTCCGACGCATCGTGGAACAGCTTTTCGTCGCGGAGGAGGAGCACGCCGCCGATGTTCACGAGGCCGTCCTTCTTGGCGGAGATCGTCGCTCCATCGGCCAGGTCGAACATCTCGCGGACGATCTCGCCGACGCCGCGCGCCGCCTGGCCGGGCTCGCGCTGCTTGATGAACCAGGCGTTTTCCGCGAACCGGCAGGCGTCGAGGACCAACGGCAGCCCGTGAGTGTCGCAGACGCGGCGGATCGCCCGCAGGTTCTCCAGACTGACCGGCTGGCCGCCGCCGCTGTTGTTGGTCACCGTCGCCATGACCGCGGGTATGCGGTCACGGCCGACTTTTGCGATCAGCGCTTCGAGGGCGCCGACGTCCATGTTGCCCTTGAAGGGGTGGCGGTTTCGCGGGTCCCTGGCCTCGAGGATGGGCAGATTGACCGCCTCGGCGCCGCTGTGTTCGATATTGGCGCGCGTCGTATCGAAGTGCGCATTGTTGGGCACGACCCGGCCCTCGCCGCCGATCAATTCGAACAGGATGCGCTCGCTCGCCCGTCCCTGATGGGTCGGCAGTACGTGGTCGAAGCCGGTCATGGACGTGACGCGGTTCTTGAATCGCTTGAAGGAAACCGCCCCGGCGTACGACTCGTCGGCGCGCATGACGCCGGCCCATTGCTCGCTGCTCATGGCCCCGGTGCCGGAGTCGGTCAGCAGGTCGATCAGCACGTCCTCGGCTTGCAGCAGGAAGACGTTGCACGCCGCGTCGCGCAGCTTCTGTTCGCGATACGCCGCCGTGGTCATGCGGATCGGCTCGACGACCTTGATGCGAAATGGTTCGATAATGGTCTTCATCGCGCGACAGTTTATTCGTATCCCGAGATCGCGGCGCCCCGATGCGATCGCGTCTTTCGGTGATCGCCCCGTCCGGTGCCGGCATCGCCTCGGTGCTTGCTGCCGGCCCGGGACAGCGGCTATACTGTTTCCTCACCCGGCAGTCGGTGGGGTCACTACAGGCAGTCATGTCATCATCGTTCCTCACCGATTGGTATCGGAGCAAATACCATGGTCGAAGTGAAGTCGGCAAGATCGAGCCCCTGGTCGACGGCGGCATTTCTGGCGATCGTCCTGGCCGCCGTACAGACGATCCTCGTTGCGGTGTTTTATCGCGACATGGACCTGTCGGACAGGCCCCTGTTCCTCGCCTTCATGGGTTTGAGCTCGGTGGCACTCTGGTCGCTGACAATCGGCGCGGGCGGGGCTTTGGCGGCGCGGTGGGCCCGGCGGCATCGCGAGCGAGGAATCGGCGCCGGCATCGGCGCCGCGGCGTTCGTCCTGATATTGATCTGGATGGCGTTGGCGGTGCGAACGGCGGCCTTCCCGATGTTCTCGAACGTGGGCGGGGCGGGCGCGGTCGCGGCGCTCTTCTTCGCGAGCATCCTGGGCCTGGTGGGATTCGTCACGGCCCGGTCGCGGCTGGGGCGAGCGCGCCTGGCCTGGGGCGTCGGTCCGGTTTGCGCCTTGCTGGCGCTGGCGGCGTTCCTTGCCCGGTCCGGCGGCTACGAGATTCCCGAGCCGATCAGGGTCCCCATGGGCGAGAGAACGCAGTCTCCCCTTAATCACAAGACCACGAACGTCCTGCTGGTGACGATTGACACCCTCCGCGCCGATCACATGGACGCCTACGGCTATGACCGCAAGACGGCGCCGTTGATCAAGGCGTTTGCCGATCGCGGCGTACAGTTTGACCGGGCCGTCACCCAGCGGACGACGACGGCCCCTTCGTTCGCGACGCTGCTGACGGGCACCTATCCGCCGGTACACCGGGTGTTCAACAATGGACAATCGTTGCAGGACTTCAATCTGACGGCGGCCGAGATCCTCGCCACCCAGGGCTACCATACGCAGGCGTTGATGTCGAATCCCAATCTCACGGCCGAGTTCAACTTTCAACAGGGCTTTGAAGAATATCAGCACACGATGTCGTTGTACGAGGTGCTCAAGGAGGAGCTTCTTGAGTCGCGCCACCTGAACGATCTCGTGCTTCCCGCGATGGAGAAGTTAGGGGACAAGCGATTCTTTCTCTGGGTCCATTATCGCGATCCGCATACGCCCTACCTCGTTCCGGATGACTACAAGGACCTGTTCACCAGCGACGCACTTTCAGATGCGAATGGGCATCGCGAACTTCCCGTAACGGCCAGCGGCCTGGCGGGGATCCTCAAGGGCTATCTGGGCACCATGCCGCCGACCGCCGTTGTTCATGACAGCCATGACATGGATTTTTTGATTGCCCAGTACGACGCGGAAATCCGATTCAACGACGACAGCGTCGGGCAGCTCTTTGACAAGATGACCGAGCTACGGCTCTGGGACAATACGCTGGTCGTCTTTTCCGCAGATCATGGCGAGGGTCTCGGGGAACATGAGTATTTCTTCGCTCATGGCCGCGATACCTATGAGAACCAGGCCCACGTCCCGTTGGTATTCCGCCATCCCAGGCTGCCGGCCGGAGTGCACGTGCCTCAAACCGTGAGTCTGGTGGACGTATTCCCCACGATTCTCGATCTGCTCGGCCTGTCGCCCGCCCCGCATATGCAGGGAAAGAGCTTCGCACCGCTGGTCCTGGGGCAAAAACACGAGGGCCTGCGCCCGCATCACTATGTCATGGGCGCCTGGCGCTGGGGATATCAGACGCACGCGGTCACGACCGACACGCACAAATTGGTCATGACCGTAGATGAGCGATGGGTGGCCCTCGACGCCGTCGTCGATCTCGCGGCGAGCTTGTGGCTGCCGGAGGAAATCTTCAACGTCTATCACTATCGGCGGACGACTCGAGAGTTTTACGATCTCACGACCGATCCCGGCGAACAGAAAAACATCTATGGGCAGCATCCCGAAATCGAACAGGCCCTGTCCAGATCGCTGTGGAGTTGGATCGACGCGACCTACGCCGAAGGCCGCAATCGCGACGCCGTCAATCCCGAAATGGACCCCGAGACGGTCAAAGCCCTCAAATCGCTGGGCTATCTGAATTAGCATCCGGGGGACTCGAGGCGTATGGGCCCTCACCAAGCCAACCCCGAATCCACTCGCGCAATTTCTCCCTCAAATCTTCGGCAGATTCCCAAAGCAAGTGCGGAAGTTGCTTCGTGTCAAAATGGGCGCCGTCGAATTCGTCGCCTTTGCAGGCGTGTATGACCGGGATGTTCAAGCCCCGTGCAAAGCCGGCCTCGAAATACACGCCATGGCGATGACCTGTGAAATCCGCAACCACAAACGGAGCAAGGCGAATATCGCCCAAAACCTTGTTCATGATGAAGTCGCTGTGGGGCTCCAAATCCACACGGGTCGCCTTGTACCCGGCATCGCTTATGGCGGGCTCGATACCCCTTGTGTAAAGATCATTCATTTCTCTCTTACGTTTTTCGTCGTCCCCGCCGAACCACATCGCAACGAAGACCGGGTTTTTGGGCGAGCCCGGTCCGCGGGTCAATTCGTCGAACCGCTCCCAGCCCTTTGCGGTCAATGCAACTCCGTGCGAAGGCAGGCCCGCATCAAATTCACTTAACAAACCCACGTCAATGAGTGACTTCAAGAGAAATTCGGACTCATCTCGGCAAATCCCGAACGCAAACGCAGGGTTGTCGAAGCCGATCTCGATTCGTTCCCCCGCGATATGTGATAACCGAGCAAGATTACAGAGCGTGCGGTTGAGCTTCTCGGCGACATTCCGCGGCCAGCGATTCGTGATATCTACATGATATACAGGCGTGTAGTGCGTTATCACCTCCCCCAGGGGAGGCGCTTCGACGAGGCGAGTGTAGTCTTCCGCGCCACTGAAGCGAATCCATGCGATTGGTAAACTCTGAACCGTATGTTCATATGTCAGCGCCGAAAGCTTCCAAACCTCGACCTGATTCCGTGCATTGCCTTGTCGCAGGAAATGTTCTTCGTCACGAGTGGTGAGAATGAAGCTTCCACACCTCGGGCATTGGTAGCGAGTGCCAGTGTCATCTGCGCTGCGGTAAATGAGCTGTCCAATGGGATCACGGGTCGGAACCGCGAATAGCGCAATTCGTTCGACTCCGTTGTCTGTGGAGCATAGCGGACACGTTGACGACTGGCTTTCCCCTGTTGACACAGCAGGTCACTCCCGAACATCGATACCGATCTTGATCCCGTAGGAGCTAGGCGAACATCAATCTGCCCTTTGGTCTAGGGATGGGGCGGCCGAGTTCCTTGGCAGTTTCGATCCACTCGCGCGCGACGCCTTGTACGGCACGCAGCGCTTCCGCGTAGGTCTTGCCATCCGCCTGGCACCCGGGAAGCTCGGGTACGACGGCTATGAAAGCGTCGTCATCGTCAGACCAATAGATGATTACTTCGTATCTCAAAGACCTTCTCCCAGATGATACGCTTGGACCAACTGCCGAACCTGCTTGACCTGATAGGGCTTCGCCAAGGAGCCCCGCGGCTGGAGATTGATGATCTCAACAACGTCCTCACGCGTATATATGTGATGATCGCCGCGCACGCGCTCATCGAAACCGAGGGCCTTAAGCAATCCGCGAAGATCGCGAAAGCGTATACTGGCGTCGCTTTTTCCATTCAGCACTGTCTGAAGCGTCTTTCGCGCTCGCGACATCCTGCCCGCACTCCATTATACGGTAGCCGACGATCGACCCGAAGCTGGCTAATTCACACCGGCTATCGGACGACCAGGTTGATCATCCGCCCCGGAACGTAGATGGTCCTCGCCACGGACTTGCCCGCCACGCGCTGGGCCACGTTTTTCTCCGCCAGCGCCGTCGCCTTCACCGCCGCCTCGTCCGCGTCGCGGGCAATGCCGATGCGGCTCACCAGCTTTCCGTTGATCTGCACCGGGATTTCCACCTGATCTTCGACGACCAGTGCCGCGTCGTATGCCGGCCACGGCTCCGCCGAAACGCTTCCCGTCCAGTCCTCGCCGCGCAGCCGTTGCCAGAGTTCTTCGCAGATATGGGGAGCGAACACGTTGAGGAGCAGGACGAATCGTTCGGCCTGGCTTCGGTGAATCGACCGGGCCCGGTACGCCTCATTGACGAACTCCATCATCGCCGCGATCGCCGTGTTCAGCGCCAGCCGCTCGATGTCCTCGGACACCTTCTTGATCGTCTTGTGCAGGGTCCGCTCCAGCGCGGCGAATTGCTCGCTCGACGCATCTTCGTCACCGGTATCGACGAGCGACGACAGACCGCCCGACGCCTCGTCGATCACCAGCCGCCAGACGCGCTGCAGGAATCGAAACACGCCGGGCACGTCCCGCGGGTTCCAGGGCTTGCTGGCCTCCAGCGGACCCATGAACATCTCGTAGAGCCGCAGTGAATCGGCGCCGTATTCGGCGACCACGTCCTCCGGATTGATCACGTTCTTGAGCGACTTGGACATCTTCTCGACGCGACCGGCAAGCGGCTCGCCGGAGCCCCGCAGTTGCGCACCGCCGTCGTCGCGAAACTCGATTTCGTCGTAACCGTGATACGTCCCGCGGGCGTCGGTATAGGCGAACGTCCGGATCATGCCCTGGTTGAATAACCTGCCGAACGGCTCGGGCGTCGACACATGACCCAGGTCGAAGAGCACTTTGTGCCAGAATCGGGCATAAAGCAGATGCAGGACGGCGTGCTCGGCGCCCCCCATGTAGAGGTCCACGCCGCCCGAGTGCGGCGAACCATCCCTGCGTGGCGAAACCATCCAGTACCGCTCCGCTTCCGCGCCGACCAGTCGCGAGTCGTTCTTCGGATCGCAGAATCGCAGGTAATACCAGCAGGACCCCGCCCACTGCGGCATCGTGTTCAGCTCGCGGCGGTAGGTCTTGCCGCCTCGCGTGACCGTCATCCAATCGCGCGCCCGTCCGAGCGGCGGCTCGGGCGCCGACGCATCGTTGTCGACACTGACCGTGGGGCGAAAGTCGTCCATCTCCGGCAGCGTCAGCGGCAGTTCCGACTCGTCCAGCGCGACGATTTCGCCGTCGGGCCCGTGCAGGATCGGAATCGGCTCGCCCCAGTAACGCTGCCGGCTGAAAAGCCAGTCGCGAAGTTTGTATTGAACCTTGCCGCGGCCCACGCCGCGCGATTCCAGCCAGTTGATGATTCTCTTCTTGGCCTCGACGACGCCCAGCCCGTTGAGAAACGCACTGTTGATCGCCGGTCCATCGCCGAGATACGCCTGGCCCGCAAAGTCGTTCGGCGGCTGCACCGTCCGGATGATCGGCAGGTCGAATTCTTTCGCGAAATCCCAGTCTCTCTGGTCCTGGCCGGGAACGGCCATGATCGCCCCGGTCCCGTAGCTCATCAGCACGTAGTCCGCGACCCAGATGGGAATCCGCGCCCCCCCGTCGCCCGGCTCGAAGACCGGGTTCAGCGCGTAGCCGCCGGTGAAGACGCCGGTCTTTTCCTTCGCGTCCGCGGTGCGCGCCAGTTCCGAACGATGGATCGCCGCGTTGCAATACGCCGTCAATTCCGCCCGCTGCGCGTCCGTGGTAATCGCCGCCACCAGCGGATGCTCGGGGGCCAGCACCATGTACGTCGCGCCGAAAAGCGTGTCGGGCCGCGTCGTATAAATCTCCAGCGCGCCGTCGCGGCCCTCGATGCGAAAGGACACCTGCCCCCCTTCGCTGCGCCCGATCCAGTTGCGCTGCATCAGCTTGATGGACTCGGGCCAGTCGACAAGCTCCAGATCGCCCGCCAGTCGATCGGCGTATTCGGTGATCCGCAGCATCCACTGCTTCAGCGGCCGCTTGTAGACGGGATGGTTGCCCCGGTCACTCAGCCCTTCGTTCGTGACCTCCTCGTTCGAAAGTACGGTGCCCAGCGCCGGACACCAGTTCACCGGGGCCTCGGCAAGATACGCCAGCCGCCGGGAATCGACGTAATCGCGCTCTACCCTCGCGCCCCTGGCCCGAACGTCTTCGGGGATCGGCAGCTCAGCGATGGGCCGCGCCTTGTCCGCGTCCCGGTCGTACCAGCTATTGAACAGTTGAAGGAATATCCACTGCGTCCAGCGGTAATACGACTCGTCGGTCGTCGCCAGCTCGCGGTCCCAGTCGTAGGCGATACCGAGTTGCTTGAACTGCCGACGGAAGTTGTCGATGTTCCGATTCGTCGACAGGCGGGGATGCCGGCCGGTTTCGATGGCATACTGCTCCGCCGGAAGGCCGAACGCGTCCCACCCGGTTGGATGGAGCACGTTGTACCCCTTCATCCGTCGGTATCGAGCGAAGATGTCCGTGGCGGTGTAGTTTTCTCCGTGCCCGAGGTGAAGTCCGGTCCCGCTGGGATAAGGGAAAAATCCGAGCACGTAGGCCTTCGGCCTGGCAGCGTCAAAGTCCGGATCACCCGGGTTTGGCGTTCTGAATGTGCGATCGGTTTCCCAGTACCCTTGCCATTTCTCGCGAAGGGCTTTCGGGTCGTAGCTGCCGCCGATCTGTTGCCTGAGTTCATTCATCCTTGTGCCGATCCACTCCCGCGATTGAGCGACAGTCGAGTCTGAATGGCGCGACCCACCAATCCAGCGCCGATCCCGGACGTCCTGAGACGCCGGGCCAATTGCCAACCCGTCGGTCCCCGGGGCAACATTTCATTTCCGGACGTAAAATTCCGGACAATTCGATAATTATCTGGATTTCCATGCGTTACGCCACATGCGGCCACGTCGCCGGCAATCAACGTGTTGAATTGCGACAACTCGCCAGCAGATTCCGAACCAGCGCCAAGCCAGCGCGCGGGCCGATCGGTCCGCAAATAACCTCCCGCCCGGCCATTGATGGCCCATTGCTTGACCGGGCGGATCAATGCGATGTCGGCGGCACGGGGCTTGCAGCGATCCCCATCGAACGGGCAAGAAGCCGCGCCTTTCTCCAGTAGGGAGGGGAAGGCGCCGCCTGCCCGGCAGCCAAAGAGCGGAGTCAGAATTCGCCGTGAACGAGCAGAGTTTTCAATCCAAGCTTGCCGAGCTTGTGCAGGAAATCAGCATGATGCCGAAGCGTGACGGCTCCGAATCGAACGCGCCGCACGACGAATCGCGGCGGCGGCGGGAGAAGCTCCAACAGTCCGTCGTCGGACTCCAGGACTCGCTGGACTACCTGCGGCTCTCCGTCAAATACCTGCTCTTCGATCTCGAAGCGACCCGGCGGGAGAATGAACACCTCCGCCGCATGCTCGAGGAAGAGCCGGACAATGGTTTCTGACCCGGCCCGGATTTTTTTGCAGCGCCGGCAACGATGGCTTCCACCGCCGGCCTCCTGCTCACCCGAAGCTAACCGACGGGTGACGAACGTTCGACGAGTTGGACGTCCTATCCGTTTGGGAGCGGAAAGGACTTCGCCGCTGACGACTCCGGGGGGAATCGTCTCGGCGATCCCGGAGCGCCGGGAAATGACTTTCTCGCATTCGCCGGTCGCCAGCGCTCATGACCGGCGCGGTGCATGAAAGGGACACCAAGGAGAAAGACGCGAGCCGCTGCCGGCTCGCGTCTTTCTTTGCGCCGAATGAGCGATCCGGAGATACCGGACTTGCGGCGAACCGGGCGTGCTTCGACCATGTCGCCATGAGCCGCCGGTTGTCCACCGCGCTGATCGTGATCGTCGTTCTGCAATGCGCGTCGGCGACTTGTCTTTACAGCGGGGCCGGGCCGGTCGCACCGCTCGATGGGCCAGGCGGCGCCGCCTGGCGACCGGTGCTGGCGGTGATCGCGGATCTGCTCACCGTGCCCCTGCCGACGCGCGGCATCGCCGACATCCGCGACGTTGTCCAACCAATGTTTCTGGCCATCCTGCTCGCCGTGACGCTGGCGGCGTCATTCGCTCGAGGGCGCGACGACCCGCCGCGCGATCGCGCACTCGCCGACGAGGAGCCGGGCGAACGCCTCTTGCGCCGCATCGCCGTCGCCGTCGCGGCCATCGCCGTTGCGTCCGCCGTCGTGCGCGGGACTTTCGACCTTTCCTGGGGATGGATCGCACGATTCGCCGTCGGCGCCGCCTGGGCACTGGTCATTGCCCGAGTGTTCACGGGCGCGATGGTCCGCCGGACGCTGCTGGCGCTGACGGCAGTCGCCGCGGCGGCCGTGATTCTCACCATGCTCCATCGCGCCGATCGCGGAATCGCCCATTTTTCCTGGCCCATCGGTCCGATCACGATCACCGCGGCGCTGGCGGCGGCATGGGCGGCGACGACGATTCCGCTTGCCGTTTCCCACGGCGCCGCCAGTCGGTCACGATCGGTGGGCGCCGCCTTGCTGATGGCTGCGGCGCTATTCACGTATGGGCTGATCGAAACGGGAAGGCGCGCCGCCCTCCTGGGCCTGGCGGCTTCGTTGATATGCGTGACGGCGATGTTCGTCTGGAATCGCTGCGGGAATCGCGCGGCGCGCATCGGCGTCGTTGCCGCCCTTGTACTGTTTCTGGCAGCAGGCGTTGCTTACGTCGCCCGACAGGCCGGCAGCGCCGATCGTCTTCGTTCGGGCCCGTTGCAGGTCCGCTTTGCCTATTGGAAGAAATCGTTGCCGATGCTCGGCCAAAACCCCCTGCTGGGAATCGGCCCGGACCGCTTCGTCGTCGACATGACCAACGCGATGGCAGCCCAGCGGGCCCAGTGCCCGCAGCTTCATCACGGCAACGTGGACCCGGCCGCGCACAACGAATGGTTGCAGGCGGCGGTCGAACTCGGCATCCCCGGTGGACTCCTCTACGCGCTTCTGCCGATCGGTGTCATCGCCCTGTCGCTTCGCCGCGACCGGCCCGGCGGCACGCGATCGAGTGAACGAACCGATAGCGACTACCACGCGCAGGCGTGCCGGCCGGCATTGATCGCCGGCCTTGTCGCCGTCATGGTCACCGATGCGGCGAGCATCACCCTGCGCGGCCCGATCATGCCCGCCTGGTACTGGACATACCTCGGCCTGCTCGCGGCCACGGCTCGGGGGCAACAGCCGTCGGCCCAGGGGGCCGCCGCGCCGGCGCGACATAACGCTGCGTCATCAATCACCGCTTCCGCCGTTGCCGTCCTGGGCGTCCTCGCCTGTACGACGATGGCGATCGGCGAAATCTCGGCGTCCGTCGTCCGTCGCGAAGGGCCATCGTCGCCCCCGCGGCGCCTTTTCGCGGAAAAAACGCTGGACGACCGCTATCGCCAATCGACAACCGTCGACGACTGGCGGGCCATGTTCGAATTGATGCCTTCTTTTCGCGACACGCCTGCCCGCTACGCCGAGGCCCTGATCGACGCGGACCGACGCGGCGACGCCCGAAGCGTACTGGAGCGCACGATCGCCGGCGGCATCGACCCGTTCGGCGTGCGGCTCAATCTTCGGTATGCGTCGTTGCTCATGGACGATCCGGTTGGACGTCTTCGCTGCGCCCGGCGCGCCCTGAGAAGCGGCGCGATGGACGAGTCGCTTCAACGACTCATCGACGGATGCCTGGCCGACCCCGGGGCGCAGACCTATTTGACCGACGGCATCGAATCCGCGCGGTCCGCCGCGATGAATCTGCCCGACGACTGGCTGGCCGATGACACCATCGAACTGCTGCGCATCGCCGCTGTCGCCGCATTCAGTCAGGGCCGCTGCGCCGATGCCATCTCCGACCAGCGCCGGGTCGCCGACGCCTACCTGCGACTCGAACGCTCATCTCACCCTTTCCGCCGGGCCCACGATGCGGAGACGGACGCTTTCTACCAAATGGCCCGAATGCTTTACGAGTGCGATCGCGCAAATTACCGGGAGGCCTGCGACGCGATACGCCAGGCCGAGAGGTTGGCCGTCCTGGGCATCGCCCATGAGGACGTCGCCGAGCCGCGGCCCGAATACGGATACGTCATCGGAGAGGTCATCCCGGTCGAGTTCCCCGAGCGCCTGCGACCCTTGTGGCGATTGTCGGCGCTGTTGCACCTGGTTTCGGGCGACGATCGATTCCTGGATTTCCGCGTCTATTGGAGCCTGCCGCCGCAGCGATGGACACCGCGCGATCTTCGCGTCGAGCTGGCCCGCCTCGCGCAACAGGCCCATGGCGATCTTTCGTCGATCCCGGCAGGCAGGCGGCCGCCGCACTTTGCGCAATTACGCGATATGATCCGACGATTCGGCGCCGAATCGCCCAACGCATCGATGGAAGAGTGACGCGGGCGTTCAGTCCACTCGGCGGCGCTCTTGCGGCGCTCCGCGCCGACGCGCACCGGCCGCCGGAGGCCCGACGATGTTGACCATCAAGTTCCACGGCGCCGCCCGCGAAGTGACCGGCTCATGTCACCTGCTGACCGCCGACGGCATGTCGGTCATGTTGGACTGCGGCCTCTTTCAGGGCCGCCGCACCGAATCCGCCCGGAAGAACGAGGAGTTCCCCATCGACCCGGCGAAGCTGCACTCCGTGGTCCTTTCCCATGCCCACATCGACCATTGCGGACGCTTGCCGTTGCTCGTCAAGCGCGGATTCACCGGGCGGATCATCGCCACCCCCGCGACGCGCGACCTCTGCGCCCTGCTCCTCGGCGACTCGGCGCACATCCAGCAGGAAGACGCGGCGTTCCTGAACAAGAAACGGGCCCGAAACGGAGAACCGCCGATCGAGCCGTTGTACGACGAGTCCGACGCCCGCGCGGCCCTGGGGCTGTTTCAGACCGTCGCGCACCGCCGCCCGTTCCGGGTCACGCGACGGCTGAAGGCCCGCTTCATCGAGGCCGGCCACATGCTCGGTTCGGCGATGGTGGCGGCCGAGTACGATCCGCCCGACGGCGCGTCGCCGGTCAAGCTCACGTTCACCGGCGACATAGGGCGCTACAACCTCCCCATTCTCTGCGACCCTGCCGAACTGCCGCCGTGCGACTTTCTGATCACCGAATCAACCTACGGCGGCCGCCGCCACCCGCCCGCCGCCGACCTGCCGGGCCAGCTCGAAGAGGTCATCAACGACACCGTCGCGCGGCAGGGAAAGGTCATCATTCCCGCCTTCAGCGTGGGCCGCACGCAGGTCGTCGTGTATTCCATCCACCAGCTCATGGCGGACGGCCGAATCCCGAACCTGCCCGTGTTCGTCGACAGTCCGCTGTCCGTCGACGCTACCGAGGTCTTTCGCATGCACCCGGAACTGTTCGACAAGGAGGCCAGAAGATTCAACCGCGAGGTCGGCGACATGCTCGGGACGGGCTGCTGCGCGTACGTTCGCGAGGCGAGCGAGAGCAAGCGGCTCAACACGCGGCGTAAACCCTGCGTCATCATCTCCGCCAGCGGCATGTGCGAGACGGGCCGCATCGTGCATCATCTGCGCAACAACATCCAGAGCCCCAAGAACACGATTCTGATCGTCGGCTTTCAAGCGGCGCATACCCTCGGCCGCCGTATCGTCGAGAAGGACTCGCACGTCAGGATCTTCGGAAAAAAGCTCAAGGTCCGGGCCCGCGTCGTCGTGCTCAACGGGTTTTCCGCCCACGCCGATCGCGACGAGCTGCGGCGGCTGCACAAACCGCTGGCGGCCAGGTGCAAAAAGGCGTTTCTCGTGCACGGCGAGACGGACCAGATGGAGAAGCTTCGCGACACGATGCGCGGTGACGGATTCGCCGACGTTCAAATGCCCGCGCCGGGAGAGACGTCGGCGCTGACGGACTGACGCGCGCTCCTTCCCGCCGTGCGAAAGCGGATCGAGCCGCGGGTCGCCGGCGACGAATATCGACAGCGATGGACTTTTTGCCGCTTGGCGCCGTGACGACGATGGTATGACGGGTGATCCTGCGATCAGATAGCGCCAAACGCTCTTTTCGAGATGCTCGCCAGTCGCTGCCGAAAGTGATCTCGCAGGGGGCCGAAACCGACGGATGCCAACCATTGCTGCGTGTTGGCGTCGAACGTCGGCCGGTTCAAGAGCAAGACTGTCGGATTCGACATGTGGGCGCCGCCGGCGATCCATCGGAGGATGCAGCGATCGGTCCAGCCGATGCCCAGGGACCGCAGGGCGCGGCTGAAGAGCCGCATCGGATGGCGGGATTCGATGTGCAGCGCCTTGCGCAGGCGCATGCGTTGCAGAATGAAAAGCATCACGACGATGAGAGTGCCGGCCCCGAGGAACAAAAGGAACGGACCCATCCCCAGGGGTTCGCCGACGCTCCTTTCGAACTCCTGACGAATGCCGGTGAGTCGGTCCATGACCTCGTTCTGTGCCAGGGGCAGCGGCATCATGTCGTCGCCTCCTGCGCGGCAGCCGCGCCCGCCGTCTCGCGCGTCTGTCGGCGCAGCCGCCGCGCGACCTGCCGGGCGGTTCGCGCGATCCGCCGGTCCGGGTCGGATTGCGCCATGTCGTCGAGTCGGCCGGCAAGCATCGAGAGTTTCAATTGATCGATCATCCACAGCGCCGTGCAGCGATGCTCCGCTCGTTCGTCATGCAACATGTTGACAAGAGCGACGGCCCCGCGCGGCTCGCGCATCCGTAGCAGGCCGCGAATGGCCGCGGCGCGGACGGCCGAGTCAGCGTGCTCGATCTTCTGCAGGAGGGGGCCCGGCGATTTGAGCGCCCCGATCTGTTCCAATCCCTCGATGGCGGCCGCTTCGACCGCCGGAGCGCCGTCGCTCATCGCCCGTTCCAGGATGCGCCGGCTCGTCGCATCGCCGATGGCCCCGAGTGATTGCACGGCCGAAGTCCTGACTTCCACCACCGGGTCGTTGGCCAGGTTGAACACGTCGCGGCTGAACCTCGGCAGAAGCTCGAACGCCCGCAGGAACCGCAGCGCCCGAAGCCGCTCGGACGGATGGGCGTCGATCACCTTCGTCTGCAACATCACGCCGATGCCGGGTTCGAGTTCGAGGATGCGCTGGCCGACGATTCGCGCATGTTGCGGCGCGAGCCGATCAAAATGCTGCCAGAGGTCGTCACACTGCGGGGTCAATCCGGCCTCGTCCAGCATCTGCATCCACGGGGCCGACGGCGTGCCGGCCTGATCCGATCGTTCTCGCTGCCTGCGGCGGCGCCCGGCCAGCGCTCGCTCGGCGATTCGGCGCACGACGTCATCTTCATGGTTCAGGTTGCTTTCCAGGGCCGCCGTGGCGGTCGGTGAGTCAATGCTGGCGAGCTGCCACGCGGCGGTCCGGTTGGCCGTATGGTTGTCGAGCAGCAGGAAGTTCACCAGGATGGCAACCTTCTGTTCCACCGCAAGCCCCAACGCGGCCACCCAGCCCGGCGTCTTCGCCGCTGCGTCGGGCGGAAGCAGAAACGCGGGCTCGAAGCCATCCCCCAGCCACTCCAGCGACTTGATCATGTGCAGGTGCCGCCGGATGGCGGGGACACGGGCCATCCAGTCGAGGCGGATCATTTCGACGAAGAATTCCGGGTTGTGCTCTGACGCCAGCATGGAGATGATCCGCCGCCGCAGCTCGGGACGCTTCAATGCGATGTAGACAAAGACGGCAAACCGGGGATCGAGCGAGGCGCCGAGGATCTCGATCATGGCGTGGGTCAGCTTGCCGCGCGCCAGCGTGTTGCTTTGAAACAGCGAGTCTTCCAGCACGTCGGCCATCAGCATCGCGGTCTCGATCACCTCAGAGCGGTGATGGCTCTCGAAGGAGTGCAATGCGTCGCGCAGCGCCGCGATGAGAAATACTCGCTCTTCGGCGACGATCCGGATCGTCGCCGCCGCGGAGCGATGAATCCGCCCGTCGATTTGCGCCGCCTCCGCCAATGCCGCGGCGGTCGTCGTTCGCTCCTTCAGGTGCCGGCGGGCCATGTCATGGAGCGTGCCGGCGGCCTCGGCGCGGATGCGTACGGCGCCGTCGTGCATCCCCAGCGCCGCCAGATACGCCAGCCGCAGGTTGCCGTTGCCGCGGATGATCTGCAGGGTGTTCAACCGCGTCTGACTGTTCGAACTGCGGATGCCGACGCGAAGCGAGGGCGACAGGCGTCCGGCGTTGGCGATGATCTGCCTTCGCGCCGCGTCCGCAAGTCGGTCGAATCGCTCGGGCAGCGCCGTCAATCCCGCGGGTTGTTCGCGCTGAAGGATGATCCGGACGAGTTCGGCCTGAAGATCGGCGTCCACCTGCGGCAGGGCATCGACCATCGCCGAATCCGCCGCCGGATCGGTCGTCGTGCGAAGAAAACTCAAGACATTCGGAGTGTCCGCCACGCGCGCAGTTCCCCCGTTGGTGATCCATGATGCGCCATCGGACTTTTTACGTCCGGGGGTTAGAAAAACGCGGAATCGCTAGGAGCCACGGGCGGTATTACCGGGACCGCCGTCCTTGCGAACGCGAAACAGGTCGTAGTGGAGCTTGCCGCGCCTGAGCAGCTTCTCCAGAAACGCCAGGTAGAAATATCGGGCCCGAAACCCGCGCGACGCCTTCCATCCACGGAGGCGGATGTCCGCCAGTCCGTCCGCCAGGGAATCCGCCACCTGCGTCGTGACCCGTTCGCTTTGCTCGATGGACAGCCGCTGAGTCGCAAACGCGCGTCGGTATGCGTCGCGCGACCAGAGACGTACGTTGGAATTGAACTGGCTCGGCACCTTGTTGAACAGTTGTGCGACGGCGAACAGTCGCCGGTAGTCCGTCGTCAGGTCGCCCAGGCACAGCCACCCGCCGGGCCGAAGCACGCGGCGGCATTCGCCCAGGAATCCGTCCTTGTCCGCGTAGTGAAGCGCCGATTCCAGATTGAAGATCACGTCGACGCTGTCCGCCGCCAGCGGCATGTATTGAGCGTCGCCCTGCACGAAACGCAGGCGCTCGGCGCCGCTTTCGGCGCGCTGCCGCGCCGCCCGGACGCTGGACCCGCAATATTCCAACCCCACGACCCGGGCGCCATGGCGCTGCGCGATCCATTGCGCCGGACCGCCGATCCCCGAGCCGACATCCAGGACGCGCGTCGCCTCGTCAATCGGCACCTCGCCGATCAGCCGCCAGACGAGCGCTCGCTGGTGTTCGCCGAACGCCCCGGCCTGGCGCGCGGCGGCGAAACCGCAGTTATAACCGTCCAGGCCGTGCGCTTCCGTCAGCAGGCGGTTGGGACGATAGTGGGCCTCCAGGAGTTTTTGCGACATGATTCGTCCCGCCGGACAACCGTTCCGCTACGCTCACGCCAGCGTATTATGGGTGCGGCGACCGCGTGCGTCGAATCCGGACCATGCGATTCGGCTATGATGTTCGCGAGAGACCTGGAGTGACTGATCAACCGCCTACCGACCCCGCGATCGAGCCGGATATCGCCGTCCAGATCGGGCCGGTCCGCCTGAAATGCCCGATCCTGACGGCGTCGGGAACCTGCGGCTACGCCCTGGAGTACGCCCCGTTCGTCGATCTCTCACGCCTCGGTGGCTTTACCACCAAGAGCGTCACGCTGAAGCCGCGGCCGGGCAACGCGCCGCCGCGCGTCGTCGAGACGGCCGGCGGCATGTTAAACGCCATCGGCCTGGCCAACGTCGGGCTGGACGCCTTTCTCGCCGAGAAAGTTCCGGATATCGAGAAGCTCGGCACTCAGGTCTTCGTCAACGTCGCCGGCCATGCCATCGACGAATACGTCGAAGTCTGCCGCCGCGTCGACGGGGTCCCGTGTATCGCCGGGGTCGAGCTCAACGTCTCCTGTCCCAACGTGGCCGACGGCCTGACCTTCGGCAGGGATGCGGAAAAGCTCCGTGAGCTGGTGCGAGCCGTGCGCCCGGTCGTGCGCCGCGGCGCGCTGATCGTCAAGCTGTCGCCCAACGTCACCGACATCCGCCGGACCGCGCGGGCCGCGATCGACGGCGGCGCCGACGCCCTGTCATTGGTCAATACCTTTCTCGGAATGGCCATCGACGTCGAGACCAAGCGCCCGGTCCTGGCCAACGGCGTCGGCGGCCTGTCGGGCCCGGCCATCAAGCCCCTGGCGGTTCATCTCGTCCACGAAGTGTATCGCGACGTCGCCCGCGGCGCCGGCGTACCGATCATCGGCATCGGCGGCATCCGATGCTGGCAGGACGCCGTCGAGTTCATGCTGGCCGGCGCGACGGCCGTGTCCGTCGGCACCGCGCTGTACGTCGATCCGACCGTGCCGATTCAGATCATCGACGGCCTGACCGCCTACCTGAAGCGCCACGGACTGTCGCGCGTCGGCGATATCGTCGGTGGATGTCTGGGCCCGTCGCCCCGGCACGCCGAGGACGGGGCATCGGGGTGAGGGTGCGCGTCGATGAACTTCGGGCCCCCGTCAGGACCTGAGCGGATTCGATTACGGGATCTCGCGGGCGTCTCCCGCCAACCTCGCCGACGGGCGCTGGCCGAGGATTACGAGGTCCCCATCGAGTGAACGGGCCCACGAGGCCAGCCAGCCGTCGAACTCGCCGCTTGTGGCACGGACGACGCTGACCGATGCGCCGCGCTGCTTCGCCCGATCCCCGAATCCTTCGAGCATCGTTTGATCGACGTTGCCGCCGGCGAGCAGCCAGACGGCGTTCGGCTCATATTCCAGCGCGCTCTCGAGTACGGCGGCGACGTTGTCGTGGGGCGCCGCCCGAACCGATCGAACGGCGTCATACGCGCGAATCTTGTTCATGCTCGACGCGGCGACGGCCCCGGAGGCCTCCGGCCACGCACGGAAAGCGCCATCGTCGTGGAAGACCACGGCGAATTTCTGGCCGGCATCGAGCCGGTGAATCAACTCCGTCAGGTGATCCGTCATCACCCCCCCGTCGGCGCCGCCGTCCGACGGTAGCAACAGCACGAACACGATCCGGTCCGGGCGCGACGCGAGGCGCACGACGACTTTTTGCAGTTCGCCGGTCTCGGGCACCCGCGCTTCGATCAGGCCGTGTTGCGATCCGGCCAGCCGCGCCTCGATCACCGCGCGCCGGCCGACCTCGGTCGGATCGAAATGCGCCACGACGGGGGCGGGGCCGAGGGCGCGGCCGTCGACGATCACCTCCGCTCCGGGCGGATCGGTCGAGATCGCCATCCGGCTTTGCGTTCGCTTGAGCGTTAATCGGGCGTCGATCGGCTGGCTGCCGCCGACCTCCGGCATCGTCATGACTGATTGGGCTGTCTCGAAACCCGGCAGCGAAGCGGCGATACGTATCTTCTTTCCACGAAAGTCCGGATCGAGCGAGACGTCCAGCGGAGACGCGCCGCGGGGTTCGCCCTCGAGTTCGATCAGCGCACCGGACGGCTCGGTCGTTAAGTGCAGCAGGATACCCGAAGGTTGCAGCGCGAAGTCCATCGCCAGTTCGCCACCCAGCGCCGGCGCCTCGATGCGCTGCGTGATGTCGTTGAAGCCCTGGCGTCGAAGCGACAGCGTCGCCTCTTCGTCTGGCAGCATCGACAGCTTCAGCGGTGTGTACCCCTTGAGCTGGTCGTTGATCCACACTTCCGACTGCGCCGGCTCACTGCGCACGATCAGGTCATACGGCAGTCTCAAAAGAGCGATCGACAGTTCCTCGACGCCGCTGATCGCGGAGACGGGCCTGCGGATCGGGCTGAAACCGTCCGCCGAGATTTCCAACCAGTGGATGTCGCCGTCGACCGGGTTCAGTGCGAAGAGGCGCAACCCCTGATCGTCGGCGGGGCGCACCGGCCGGCCGTCCAGGGTGACCTCGGCCCACGCCGGACTGACGGCGAGGCGCATCGTAACGAGCTGCGACGGATCAGCATCCGCAAGATTGCGCAGCGACTTGTGATCCCGAAGCAGATAGCCCGTCACGCCCAGCGTCACCAGGAGCCCGGCGGTAGCCCCGATGAGCAGATCGCGGCGCCGCTTTCGATGGCGCGGCGGCGACGCGTAATCAGTGGCGGCCCTTCGGTATATGACGGACGGTTCGATTCGCGGGATATGTAGCTGGCTCGGCGCGGGATGATCCACATCATGCGGCGGAATGTGATGGCGGAGCGGCGCTGGGGCGACGGCTGTTCGGCTTGGCCGGGAGGACTGCGTTCGACCCGCCTGCGGCGCGGAGGCGATTTGCCGGTGCGGCGGCGCGGCCGGGGCCTTGCGGCATCCGTAGCAGACGCCTTCGATAATGGATATCGCGTCGTCGGATTCCAGCTCTCCGCCGCAGCTTTCGCAAAGGAGTGGATTCATCATTCCATCCGTGGTCACAAATAGCGCTCAATTCGCCGGCTTCCAAGCTTCGGCGCCCGACTGCGTGTTACGGCCTGGGCCGCGCCGGTCAGAAATCGCGCCGCGGCCCTGTCGCCTTCCGCTATACTTCATCGACCTGCGCAGTCCTATAACTGGAGTGCGGGCCTATTCTTAGGTATCGGTCATTTCTGCGGCGGCGAGCCCGGCTTGGCGCGGCAATATGCGTTGACAGGCCGCGATTTGACAATGACGATGCCGCATGTGGGGGCGGAGGGCCCCATCCGATTTTCCGATGGGCCAACATGCGCAGTCCATCACGTTGCCCGACCAACCGGGGCTGCGACATAACTTGTTTTGTAATCGAAAGATGCCGCAGCTTGATATTCGATACTCTGACGGCCGCCACGATATTCGCACCATTGAGGGCGACCAGTGGATCATCGGCCGCGACGCATCCTGCGACTTGCCGCTCGATGACGCCGTCACCTCCCGACGCCACGCCCGCCTGTATCTCGACGAGCACGGACAGTTCTGGATTCAGGACCTCCTGAGCAAGAACGGCACGCTGGTCAACGATCAGCGCGTACAGGTCGCCCGGATTCAGTCGCATGACCGGATCGCGATCGGCGGCTGCCTGCTGCGGTTGATGACGGCGACCGATCAGCCGTCGATCGTATTGAGCGACGCGCCGAGCGACACGCAGGGGGCGACGACCAATGCCTGGGGGCGCGCTCACGACGTCAATCTCGCCGAAAAGCGCCTCCGCAGTCTATACGAAATGAACGAGCGGCTCACCGGGCGCTTCGATCGCGACGACCTGCTCGGCGAGCTGCTGAACATCTGCATCGAGTATCTGCGCTTCGAGCGGGCCGGTGCGGCGATCTGGGCGGGCGCTCCGCATCAGCCGCAATGGGTGCAGATCAAGAGCACGCGCGGCGACGAGTCGGAGGAGATTCGCATCAGCCGAAGCATCGTTGATCGCGCCTTGCGAAACGGCGAACGAATCCTGATCAACGATACTTCCGAGGGGAGTTTTGATCCGACCGCCAGCATGATCGCGGGCAACATCCTCTCCGCGATGTGCGTCCCGATGGAGTATCACGACGAGGTGCGAGGGGTCATCTACGGAGACCGCGTCAGCTCGACGGGCGGCTATCAGAAAGCGGACATCGATTATTTCGCGGCCCTGGGGCGTCTCGGGGCGATGGGCCTGGCCAATGTGCAGCTCGTCGCCGAGATGAAGGAGCGCCAGAACATTCAGATGCAATTGCAGCTCGCGCGACAGATCCAGTCGCAACTCTTCCCAGCCGAGCCGCTCGTCGCCGCCAATCTCGAAATCGACGCCCTGAACGATCCCGGCCAGCAGGTTTCCGGCGACTATTACGACTATTTCCAGCGCCCAGACGGCCTTACCGTGATCGTCATGGCCGACGTGGCGGGCAAGGGGGCCGCCGCCGCCCTGCTGATGTCCAATCTACAGGCCGCGGTGCATCTGACGCTGATGATGGACGCCGATCTGGCCCGGGCAACGAGAATCTTCAATGAGCTGGCGTACCGCAACGGCGCCGGGTCCAAATTCATCACCGGCATCATCGGCCTGCTCGATCCCCGCGCCAGGCGGTTTTCCTATGTCAACGCGGGGCACCTCGGGCCGTACCTGCTGGACGCGAATGGCCGGATGGACAAGATCGATCCATCGCCCGGCCTGCCCTTGGGGATCGAAGCAACGACGCAATACGAAACGCAGGTGATCGAGCTTCCGGACTCGCCTTCGACGCTGTTGTTCTATACGGACGGCGTAACCGAGGCGGAGAACCCACAGGGAGAGCTGTTCGGCGAGGCGCGGCTGGCGGAGACGCTCAGACCGCTGGGCGGCCAGGCGCCGGCCGAATTGATCACCCGCGCCCGCCGCTCGATCAGGCAATTCGTCCGCAACCACCCCCAAACCGACGACATCACGCTGCTGGCCGCGCGACTCACCTGATTCGGCCTTGAGCTCATTTGCCCACGTCGCGCCCCATGGAAGAGGCGAACGGGTTGAGCCCCAACGCACGGCCCGACCAACTCGAAGCAGTTATCTGCACTGCCGGCCTCTTCAATCTTCCACGCCACTGGCGCGGCGTATACGGCAGTTTCATTTTTTCTGTAGCGTCCGCCCTCCGTGGCGGACGGGAAAGCGGCTGTCTGCTTGCATATCACTCGTCGGCCCCGACGGAGCGGGGCCGCTACACAAATTCTGAAACTGCTCTAGTGCCATCTGGGCCTTGACTCCGGAGAAATGGAAGAGCACCCCCGCTTGCATTTTCTGGACGCGGTCCTCGTCAAGGATGTCTTGAACGGTGATGAGCTTGATGACCCGGCCGGTCTTTTTGTGGAAGGCAGCGCATTCCCGCTCGGCATCGGCGCTGTAGCCGAAGGCGACGAAGAAGCCGCGCCGGCGGTCCTCGCAGGCCATCACCGCTTCGAAGGAATCGATATCCGGCCGGCCGACCTCGTCGGTCTGCTTGACCTGAATGGGGAACCAATCTTCCGCGAACATGTGATCGGTCGCGCCCTTCCGGCCCTTGGCGGCGGCCTCGGCGGGCTTGGTGCCGACGGGGTAGATGCGGCCGTCGATGCCACCCGCACCTATACTGCCTCCATGATCCTCAAGACAGCCGAGATTCGCAAGTTTCGGTTGACGATCGCGAGCTTTTCGGAGTTGCTATGACCATGCAATCAATTCCTTCTCCCATGTCGGATCGCGATGTCGTATTCGTCAGCCATGCGAATCCAGAAGACAATGCCTTCGCAACGTGGTTGACCCTGCGACTAACCCGTGAGGGATATCGAGTGTGGTGCGACGTGGTGAGATTGCGAGGCGGTGTCGATTTTTGGAAGGACATCGAGGCAGCGATTCGCCAGCACACGCGAAAGTTCATTTTCGTCACTTCACGAGCATCAAATAGCAAGCAAGGCACGCTTCAAGAGTTGGCCGTCGCCGTCGGGGTTGGGCGCCAGTTGAAAGACCCCGGTTATGTGATTCCGGTCAAGATCGATGACCTACCGCACGGAGAGCACAACATCCAAATTCATCGGCTGAACGCCATTCCATTCAATGCCGGTTGGGCGGATGGCCTCGCGATTCTGCTCAAGACACTTGACGACGAATTTGTGCCTCGTTCGGAACATGCCGGAGTCGCCACTGTCGCGTCTTGGTGGAACACGAATCGCTTGAATCGCAGCCTTGTGAAGCACGCACCTGAATTGCTCTGGACGAACTGGTTCCCATTGAGCGGCATACCACGCGAAATGTGGGTTTGGACTCTGCCCCCGGATGGAATCCTCCCGGCCAACATGCGATATCCAACCTATCGGGCAGGCAAACGGCTTTTCTCGTTTGCGAATGCAAGAATGCTAACGGGAGGCGATCACGCCCCTGCTGGCGGGACTGGCCTTTCATTCCACTTTGATCTAGACCGCCATCCCCCAGAGGAATCGGGCCTATCGCGACATGAAGTGACGACGGCAGTGAAGCAGCTATTGCAGCAAAGCTGGCAAGACAATATGCAACGCCGCGGTCTGCCTCTTTTTGAATTATCGAGCAGGAGGCGTACTCTTTGGTTTCCGCACGGGAGCGTTGCCGGCGATACCGTCGCCTTCACCGGAGTCGATGGGAAAACACAGCACCGCGACTTGTATGGCTATAAGACCATGACACGGGTCAATGGCGATACCTACCAGAGATTCTGGCACTTCGGTTTAGAGGTTGTACCCATCCTCTATCCATCGCCGGTTCTCGCTTTGAAATCGCATGTAGTGTTCACGCTTGATGGCAAGACGATTGCGGGCGATGCCAAGGTCCAGCACCGGGCGCGGCGTAGTCAGTGTAAGCGATGGTGGAACGACAAGTGGCGCGACCTGATGCTCTCAGCCGTGACCCGAATATGCGAAGGTGGTACTACGATCAGGCTTGAAGTAGCTGAGGACTGCGAGATTCTGATGGCTTCTCAACCAATCACTTATCAGTCGAGTGTGAGTTATGAAGACAAAGAAATACAGGCAATTCCCGATGACGAAACCTACGACGACATCGACGACGAGGATACGGAGGGGGCCGAGTCCGAGGAGGCCGAGCAAGCAGTCGCCGTCGCTAATCCGAATTGATGAGCCGAGATTGCTCTTCAATTACGACCAAGCGACAGAAGACCCGAGAGACGGCTTGACTCTCTTTGGGCCTCTCGAAAAAGGCAAACCCTACGGCGTTCGCTTCGCTGTCGTAGGTCCGCCAGATGGAATCCGCCGGTTCCGCGAATGGCTCACCAGCATACAGTGCCCGATCGGTGATCCCGCTGAGATCGGACGTCCATACTTCCCCGGATTTGAAGCGGCTTTTGGGATCCCGTGGAAGCCGCAACCACAATTTGAGATTGGCATCGACGAGTTCGAGTTGCACCAACGGATCAACTATGAGGACAGGCATCACCGCGTTTACAAAGCTGTTGATCTCTACGAAGAAGCAATCTTGAATACCCTCAACGCAGAGGAATCCCCGGTTGATCTCTGGTTCGTTGTCGTCCCGGACGAAGTCTATCGAAACTGCCGACCCCAGAGTTCCATTCCGACGGACGCGAGAGTCCATTCAACGGGCCAGGTAACCAAAGGGATGATTACATCTGTCAAGGAGGGGCAAGGACTTCTCTTCGACAGTGCGCTGGCTACCGACATCTCCAACGCATATGACTTCGAGGTTAATTTTCACAATCAGCTAAAGGCTCGCCTCTTACGCAGGCAATTGGTCACCCAGATTGTCCGTGAAAGCACGATCGCCTTTCAGCAAGTGTTGAACGAGAAAGGCAAACCACTGCGAGACCTCGCAAAAGTGCAGCAGGACATCGCATGGCATCTTTCCACGGCTGCCTTCTACAAATCCGGTGGACGCCCCTGGAAGGTCAGCGGCATTCGGGACGGGGTCTGCTACATCGGCGTCGTGTTCAAGCATGTCGATCTTGACAAGGACCCGCACATGGCGTGCTGTGCCGCACAGATGTTCCTCGATTCCGGAGACGGTGTAGTTTTCAAGGGCAACAACGGTCCCTGGTACACCGGAAGACGCGGCGAATTCCATGTCGATCATGATTCGGCCCGCGACCTTGTTAGAAAAGCAATCGAAACGTACAAAGCGAAACATCCCTCCAAGAAGCCGCCCACGGAGCTATTCATTCATGCTCGCACGAAATTCAATGATGATGAATGGCGAGGATTCATCGAGGCCGCAGGTACGGACACAAGGGTTGTCACGGTCCAGATTCAGCAGCATTCCGACATAAAACTGTTCCGGCCCACCAAGAGCACTGTTCTTCGCGGCATGGCGCTACCAATCGACAAGCATCTTGGGTACTTGTGGACAAAAGGGTTCATACCTCGACTTCGGACGTACATCGGTCGCGAGGTGCCAAATCCCATCATCGTCAAAATCTGTCGCGGCGAAGCCGACATGCAAACAGTATTAACGGACATTCTGGGCCTGACAAAGCTAAACTATAATGCGTGCCGCTACGGAGACGGCGAACCGGTGACCCTAAAGTTTGCCGACGCCGTCGGAGAGATTCTCACGGCTGGACCAGTGTTCCATGACGAAGTGCCGCCTTTGCCGTTTAAGCACTACGTCTAATTCGCTGTCCGGAACGCCTGTCGCAACAGGCAATGCCGATAGACGGCCTCCGCCGTGACGCGAATCAGCGGCCGTGACCTGTCGGCGTTGCCCAAGCCGCCCTAAGCAAAACGAGGCGAGCATGCCGCGCGGATCGCCGACCAGGCTTTTCTTCCAAGGAAGATCGCGATTCTCGGTGCCAGCAAAACAAGGACTTTCGATGTCGAATTCTTGCGTTTTTCCGTGATTTGCGTCAGCTTTTGTGAGGTGTTTTCCGGTCTGCTCAGGGTCCATTCAGGAAGAAAACTGGATGCCCGAGACGTTGGCGATCGGAACCCAGGGACGAAAACTTGCGCCAGTCCTATGATCCCAGATTCGCGGCTTGATCCATACCATAACGCGAAGACCGGAGATGGAAGTGCACGACTTATACATCGATGAATCGGGTTATACTGGAGTAGAATTGCTCGATCCGGAGCAGCCCTTTCAAGTTCTTGCCGGCTTGATGCTCTCGGCGGATGAAGCGATAAGACTCAAGTCTGAATTCTTTTCGGCCGTACGGGCTCCTGAGTTGAAGTTCTCACTTCTCGCGCGGCGACCGATCCATCAGGAGAGAGTCTTAAGGTTCTTGGCTGGCGTTTCTGCCCAAAGCGAGGCGGTAATGTTAAGCGTTTCGCTCAAACGATATGCACTCGTCGGAAAGATCGTCGATACTTTTGTGGAATCCGCCATGCATCTCGACGGCCTCGACGCGTATGAGCGCGGCTACAATATTGCATTAACGAATATGCTCTTCTACACCTTGCCACCAATCTGCGGCAAGGAATTCACAGACGATTTGCTCGTGCGATTTCAGAGGTTTATGCGTGAACCGACAAGGCGTACTTATAAAGAATGTTACGAGAAACTTTTTGGATTCCAATTTCCCGATGATTGGATCAAAGTGCTCGGGCCACTTCAGGCGAGTCTCGCCCGTCTTGGCCCCGATGGAGCCATCTACCATGCACGAGGCAGTCTCGAATACGCTTGGGCATGTGCCTACATACTCGTGGGTCAATTCTCGTCGAAGTCATCGGAGCCATTTCGGGTTATCCACGACGCTTCAACGAGCATGAGCGACCGAAGATTTCATTGGAATGCTATGATGCGCCCCGACGTCCGCCCTGCAACAGTGGGTTATGATCGTCGAAAATATACGCTTCCCTTCAAGGTCTCCGAGACAATCATTGGACGCTCACACGAATGGGCTGGTCTTCAGCTCGCCGACGTTCTGGCCGGTGCGGTAAATATGGTTTATCGCTCACAAAACTGTGGCAGACCGCTTTCGGCGTTCGAGGAAAAGGTGGCTTGTGCCATAGAACAGCTTTACGTACTCCCGTTACTTCCTGAGCCAAAATTTACGCCGGAAGAACTCGAAACGACTTCGGAAAATGGCGAGGATTTGCTCGAATACATGTCAGAGTCATATGGCGGGTATGCGGAACAATTATTGCGCGAAGTCGATACGCGGGCATCCTTGCCTCCTACTGAAGGACATGATCTACAATGAACGTCGCGCGTAGGGCATCTAATCGCCCCACGCTCCGGCCCCGACAGGATACGGCCTACGCCGCTTCCTCAAAGTGCATCCAGAAAACCGCCCGGATCGACCGCAGAATCAGCGTACTTTCGCTGTCAAGGGCATGTCGATGGCGGGCATAGCGAGCCCCCGCTAGTTGACGGGTCGCAGCGAAATCCGCCGACCCACGGGTTAACGGCCAGCGCCCGGACGGAGGCCTCCGGGCGTTTGCGTTTTTACGCCAAGCGCGGCAAGGGTTTACGGCCGCCGCACAGTTCCGCCGATTCTCTTCCTAACCGTCGCCGGGCGCGCCGCGCGGGGGCTCTCGCAGGCACCATCATGTCAGATTGCGGGTCGTCCTTGAAGCCCCCGCCCGATCGGGATACGCTATTGGGCTCGCCCGAGCGAGGGAGGCATTGCTCAGACTCGGTTGTTTTTTGGAGTATCAGGCACAAATTGCATTCGCACCGGCGGGACGCCGATGCTCCCCAACCCGAAGCATCGACCGAGTCATTGCACCAGAGGAGACCGTATCGATGACCGCGAAGATCGAGCCCGGCAGCCGCATCAGCGTGACCGTCAAGAAGAATCCGACCAACGAGGCCGCTGCTAAAACGCTTTCGCGGCTGTTCGCCAAGGACCCGGCCCATCGCAAGACCCGCACGTTTCGCAAGAAGCTCCTGCGATCCGCCGTGGAGGTCCGCCGGCGAGGCGGCCGGCCCTGGGAGGTCCGCTCCAAGGCGCCGCGGCTGGTTCAGCCGGTGGCCGGAGACGCGTGCAACGTCCTGGTGACCGTCGACATGCTGGGCGACATCGCCAGCGTCAGGCGATTCATCGACGTGAAAAAGGCGTAATCCGTTTCGCCGCTATCCGGCCGCGGCCGATGAATCGGGGCGGACAAAACGGATCAGGGAGCCGCCCGCCGAGAATCCACACTTTTCAAGAAAGCGCACCGCGTATTCGTCGGATGCGTCCGCGCACGCGACGATGATTCGCGGCAGCAACCGTCGGGCCCAGTGCGAAAAATGGGTCATCATCGCCCGGCCGACGCCGCGACCGCGATGCTCGGCGCAGACGAACAGGTCGCTGAGCCGGCCGACGTCGCCGGCCTGAAGATAGCCCACGCGTCCGGCGGGCACGCCGTCGAGCGTCGCGACGAACACGTCGTGACTCGAATCGTCGAGGCGCGCTTCGGCGAGCTTCGCCGCCTCGGCGCATTCGGGCCCCTCGCCGAACGTCGCGGCGAACGCCTTTCTCATGGCCCGCGCCGGCAGGATGCGCAGGTTGGCCGGTGGTTCGGCGGCGCGATCCGCCGCCGGGTGGGCCATTCCCAGCGCCGCCAGTTCCACGCTCCGCCAGCCCCTGCCCTCCAGGACCTCGGCGACCGGCGTCGGGTCCTGGGCCTCGGCGGGCGACCAGGCGCGACAGACCGCGCCGAACCGGCGGTAATAGTCCTCGCACTGTTCGTAGGCGTCCTCGCCGTCAACGTCCGCCAGCCACACTTCGCGAAGCTGATTCGCCTCGAAGGCATGGGGGAAAGCCGTCGACCGATGGGCGACGGCGAATGAGAGCGGCTCCCATTGAGAGACCTGCTGGCAGAGCGTCAACTCCGATCGACGCGCCGCGGCCAGGATGTCCCGTCCGGTGGATGCCATGACCGACAGCGTAGCGGATCGCCGCGGGCGGATCACGCGGCATTACGCCATGTCGCCGTCCGCCTCGTCGCCGTCCGAATCGTCGCGCTTCGCCTCGCCCCCGGCGCGCCGGCGCACCGCCTCGCGCAACAGGTATTCGATCTGGCCGTTGACGCTCCGCAGCTCGTCCCGCGCCCATTGATTGAGCTGCTCCCAGAGCTTCGGGGCGATGCGCAGGAGTATGGCTTTTTTCTGGGCCATGTCGGGCCGCCTGCGTCAGTGGGTCGTCGGCCGGGCGGCGCGCGGCGCCGACGGCCGACGTCCGCCCGGGACAAGTGGCAATTCCCTTCGATGACGTCGCGCTTAGCTGTAGAGCGTTCCCGCATTGACGACCGGCTGGGCCGCCTGTTCCCCGCAGAGGACCACCAGGAGATTGCTGATCATCGCGGCCTTCCGCTCGGTGTCGAGCTCGACGATCTTCTCCGCCTCGAGGTGCTCCAGGGCCATCTGCACCATGCCGACGGCGCCGTCCACGATCCGCCGCCGGGCCGCGACGATGGCCTCGGCCTGCTGCCGACGCAGCATCGCGCCGGCGATCTCCGGCGCGTAGGCCAGGTGGCTCAGCCGGGCTTCCTCGACGACGACGCCCGCCTTGCCGAGCCGTTCCTGCAACTCCTCCTGCAGGGCGAGGGAGACCTCGTCCATGCTGCCCCGCAGGGATAGCTCGTTGTCCTCGTGGGTGTCGTACGGGTAACTGCTGGCCAGGTGGCGGACCGCCGATTCGCTCTGAATCTTGACGTAATGGACGTAGTCGTCCACTTCGAAGACCGCCAGGGCCGTTTCGCGGACCCGCCAGACGACAACAACGGCGATGTCGATCGGGTTGCCGCGCTTGTCGTTGACCTTGAGCTTGTCGCCGTTGAGGTTTCGGGCGCGCAGGGAGACCCTCTCTTTGTCGTAAAAGGGATTCGCCCAGTGGAAGCCCTCGCGTCGCTCGGTGCCCTTGTATTGGCCGAAGAGGATCAGGACCGCGGCGGAATTCGGCTGCAGCGTGAAGAAGCCGAGCCACAGGACGATCACCAATGCCAGGGCCAGGGCCCAGGCGGTGATGTGAACCGCGTTGCCGAGTGTGGCCAGCTCGAACGGGGCCGTGGCCGGCAGCGCCGCGCAGCGGATGGCCCAGGCGAGCCCCCCGCCGGAGGCCAGCGTGGCGATGATCAGCGTGATCAGCATGGTCCAGCCGCTCCTGGTGAATCGTTGGAATTCAAGAGTCATGGCAATCTCCTTGGGCCACGGGCCGAGTTGGTTTCTAGTAATATGATATCATATTTCTATTGAATTGCAAACGACGTTGGCGGAAAGTACATAACCATTTTATGGGGATGGAGTTACGTCAGACGATTTATTCGGGTGATCTGGCGCATGAAAAAGCCCAGGGGAAATCCCCTGGGCTTTGGTTGATGTAGGCGTTTTCGCGCCGGTGCCGCGCGGCGAACATCATCGTTCGCCGGCGCGCCAAGCGGAATCAGCGTTCGGTCGAGAGCACCGAGAAGTTGGCCACGTCGTCGAGATTGCCGAAGATGCCGTCCTTGCCGGCCGACAGCAGGATGAACCGATCCGCCTTGACCGGCCGGGGGCGGAGGATCAGATCGGGGACGTTCGTGTCGTACGTGCTCGATCGGAACGAGCGAATGAATTCGGCGAACTTGTTGGGCAACTCCGCGACGTTCTGCCCCTGAGCAATCGTCATGGGCATGTTGGCGTCGCAGATTCGATGATCGACGTTGCTCGGAGGAGTCGCGCACGTGTTGCTTGTAAACACTTCGTTGTCGACGCCGTCGTAAAAGCCGTCACCAAAAAGGTTGGCAGAGGCATTTGTGCCGGTTTGGATGATCGGCGTGTTCTGGTTGGCTGTCGGGTTGGCGCGGTAATAAAGGATCGGCCAGCCGAACTTGTCGCGAAACACGCGGCAGAGGAGCGGCGCGTTGCCCGAACCGGTGATCGTCGGCTGCGGATCTCCGAGCGTCGTGGGCACGATCCCGAACCCATCTTCCGGCGGTTCATTTTGCGACGTGACGTCCACGCCGTCCGTCGGTATGTATGGCTGCCGGCGATCATTCTGCGGGTCCCATCGGTCATAGGTCGTAGACGGCGCGCCGGCGCCGGGGGCCTTGGGGTCGTAGCCGAGGAAATCCCGTCCGACTAGCGCATCGACTATCAAGTGAGCTCCTTGAAGTAGCGACGTCGATCCGTTGACTTCCCAATCGTCGACGCTGCCTGGGCTGTTGCCGGGATTCAGAACGTCCAGCGCCATCAGATTCGCATTGGACGGCGGATACTCATCCTCGTCGCCGGCGAAGGCCTCGAGGCCGACTTCCATGGCGTTGAGCTGGGCCCGGACGGCGGTGGCCCGGGCCCGGTCGCGGGCGGCGCCCAGGGCCGGGGTCAGGATGCCGATGAGCAGGGTGATGATGGCCATCACGGTGAGCAACTCGATCAGCGTGAATGCACGGCGCTTCGATCGCATAATCATGATATAAGACCTCCGAAAAGTTCGGTTTGCGGCCAATACCGGCGGGCAATCGTCACTGACATCATAGCCCGTCGCGACGGTGCGGGTAAAGGCGATTCCCGCGACGCAATCGGCGGTGGGTCCACATTCATTCTTGCCGCCGCCACCTGTCCGGCCAGCGGCGGGCGGGGCGATTATCGCCCGCCGGGGGCGGTAGGATTTCGGCGCGAGGTCCGACGACCCCAGGCCCCGGGAGTTTTCCTGGGGCTGTCACGCGGGCCATTTCCGGGGCCTCATCGCCGGGATTCTGATGCTATCTGGATTGAAATGACCGCCTACCGGACGCGGATCACGCAGGATCGCTCGATCTGCCGATCGCCGCGGAGCAACCGGATCCGCAGTCGAACGCCCTGTGAAAGGGCCTGCGGCGTCACGACCTCCAGCAGATCGTTGACGGTACGGATACGGCGATCGTTGGCCACGACGATGATCACGCCGCGCTGGAGCCCCGCCGCGAAAGCCCTGCCGAGCGGATCGACGCGGGTCACGACGACGCCGGCGTGAGCACCGTCCTCAAATCGCAGGTCGCGGGCGAGTTTCGGGGTGAGGTTCGCCACTTCAAAGCCGGCCTCCGTGAATTCGTATTCGGCCGGAGACGCGGCGCGGCGAGCGGACTCGGGGTCTTCGACAGCGTCCTCGGGCCAGTTCATCAGGTCGTCCAGATTGCCGGAGGTCGAGAATCCGTCGGGCTGCGTACCCATCTCGATGCTGACCTGCACCGGTTGCCGCTTGCGCCAGACTTCGAAGCTCGAGACGGTTCCGGGTGACTTGGCGGCGACGATGCTCTGGAGTTGTTCCCGGTCGCGGATCGGCTGGCCGTCCACTTTGAGAACGATGTCCTCGGGCATCAGGCCGGCCTTGGCGGCGGGGGCGCCGCGCTTGACGCCCTCGATGAGGACGCCGCCGACGTTGGCCAGGCCGTAGGCGCTGGCGACGTCGGTATCGACCGGATAGATGGACACGCCCAGGTAGCCGCGAACGATGGGCCGCCCGGCGCGGAGCAGGTCGGTGACGTAGCGGACGGTGTTCGAGGGAATCGCAAATCCGACCCCCTGGTATCCGCCGGACTCGGTGGCGATGGCCACGCTGATGCCGATGACTTCGCCGCGGGTGTTGATCAGCGGCCCGCCGGAGTTTCCGGGATTGATGGGCGCGTCGGTCTGGAGCCAGTTCTTGTAGTCGATCTCGACATCCACCTCGCTGCGGCCGCGGGCGCTGATGATGCCGTGCGAGATGCTGTGCCCGAAGCGAAAGGGGCTGCCGATGGCGAGGATGAGATGGCCGACGCGGACGGCATCGGAATCGCCCAGCTCGGCGGGGGTCAGACCGGCCGCGTTGATCCTGATGACGGCGAGGTCGGTCTTGGGATCGGTACCGACGACCTCGGCGCGAAACTCGCGGCCGTCGTCGAGCGTGACGCGGACGGCATCGGCGTCTTCTACGACGTGATTGTTGGTGACGATGTGCCCCTGCACGTCGAGGATGACGCCGCTGCCGGTGCCGGTCAGGGGAATGGGCTGAAAGTCCTCGTCGCCGGTCATTCGGCGAAGTTCATCGTTGACGGCGTCGGAGACCGCGAGCGAACGAATGCTGACGACGGACGGCCTGACCGCTTCGGCGACCTTTGCCATCCCTTCCGAGAAACGCCCCAACTCCAGGACCGCCGGATCGGAAAGCAGCGAACGCCGCGCCGCCCCCGCGTCGGGCTGATCGGCGCGGCCCGTTTGTACCCAGGCCGACAAGAACGCGACGACGAGGCAGGCCGCCAGTGGGCGTGATTCCTTCATGGGCAGTCGCAGGCGATGCATAAGTCCCTCGCCCCATCATAGGCCGTCCGGGGGCTGCTCGTGCAAGTGCGATAACGCAATCGGGCGTTTGATCTTTCGCCCCCGGCCGGGCCGACGACCGGCGTTGGCGTCGTGCCGCGGAGATTTCTCGGACGCCCGACAGGGAATCATACCCGACAGCCGCGCCGCAGACGCAGCGACGGGCGCGTGGCGGGGACGATTGACCGGAGCAAAAGGTGCCCGGAGCGGCCCGGGGCGGTCCTATTGGAGGCCGAGATATTCTTCCTGAGAGTCGACGATGGAACGGAGCTGGCGCGATTGACACCCGGCAGCGCTTTGCCAGCCGACCTCGGCGTCTTCGTTGAGCAGACCGGTGATGCGACGGCAGGCCAGCAGGACCGTCGTGTGGTTCTTGTTGCCCATCATGCGGGCGATTTCCGGCAAGCTCAGCCCGGTGTGCTTGCGAGCGATGAACATGGCGACGTTTCGGGCCAGGGCGATCGTTCGGCTCTTGCGGGAGGAGTGCAGGTCGGCGGGGGTGATGCCGAAGTAGGTGGCGACGCTCTGTTCGATGTCGCTGATGGTCAGGATCTTTCCCGTCTGCGCGAGGTGATCCTCGAGGGCCTGGTGCGCCGTCTCGAGCGTGATCGGTTGTCGCATCAGGGAGGCGAAGGCCAGGAGCTTCATCAGGCAACCCTCGAGCTCGCGGACGTTGGCCTGAATCTTTTCGGCGATGTAGCGAATCACTGCGTCGGGCACGGTTTGCCCGGTGGCGGCGGCGCGGCGGCGTAGGATTTCCTGCCGCGTTTCGAGGTCGGGCCGCTCGATGCGGACGACCATGCCGGCGATCAGTCGGCTGACGAGCGATTCGGAGAGGTCTCCGATCATCTTGGGATGGGCGTCGGAAGCGAGGATCACGCGCTTGCCGGCGGTGTAGATGGCGTTGAAGGTGTGGAGGAATTCCTCCTGCGTCGCCTTCTTGTTGGCAATGAACTGGATGTCGTCGATGAGCAGGACGTCGATGTCGCGGAAACGATGTCGAAAGGCGTCAAGCCGTCGCTCGCGCAGGGCATAGAGGAACTGGTTGGTGAATTCCTCGCCCGAGGCGTAGACCCATTTGACGTGCGGTTGTTTTTCCTGGAGTCCGTTGCCGACGCCCTGGAGCAGGTGCGTCTTCCCGAGGCCGCAGGCGCTGTGCAGGAAGATCGTGGAGGTGTCGGTTTCGGGGCGCTCGACGACCGAGCACGCCAGGGAATAGGCCAGACGGTTCGAAGGGCCGACGACGAATTCGTTCAGGCGGCCGCGCAGCTTGCGGGGCGCCGCCTGTCCGATCGGGGCGCGGACGCTGCCTTCGCGAACGGCGCGCTCGGCGTTCTTTTCGATATAGGCGGCCTGCGAATTGAGCTGGCTCTTGCGCATCTTGCGGAAGAGCACCGGATCGATCGAGTAAGTGACGCGGACATCTTTTCCGACGACGTCGCGCGCGGCCTGCGCGATCACGTCGTTGAAATGGTCCTCGATCCAGCCGCCGATGAACAGATTGGGAACGCCGACTTTCATGAATCCGTCGGCGCAGGCCAATTGCGTGGAATTCTTGAACCAGACCTTGTAGCGCTGGGCGCCGACGAGTTCCTCGATTCGAGTCTTGATCTGATCGGCATTGGAGAAGGTGGTTTCGACGGACAAGTTGCTCCCTCCGGGCATACAGCGGCCGTCCCCCGGCAGGCCGGCGGTGAATCAATGGCGACGTTTTACCGAATCAGCGAGCGGCACGACGAAGATGTCTGACCCGCGTCCAATTGGCCCTGGCGACGTTCGTCAAAGTTGCTTGTTATCGGGGTCGCTCACCGGGGCGATGTTATACGAATCCCGACAGGCGGCGTCAATCAAGAAACTTTAACCAATTCTGCGCGCAACGCCTTCGCATCGGATCGCAAAAAGCTTGCGCGCGAAAAATTTTTTTCATCAACGCGTTATCGACGGGGAGGCGCACGGTGGTGTAAGAGTTGTGGACAACGCGGCCGCAAATGTGCCCATCACCTTGCGGCATCGACGGTTGAAGCGCCGTCCAGTTGCCTGACCATCGCCACACGCTGCATCGTCGGCCGAAATCCGAACCGCTCATAAAGCCGCAGCGCCGGAGCGTTTTTCATATCCACCGCCAGACTGATCTGCGTCAATCCATCGCGACGGGCGGCGTCAAACCCGTCCCGCAGCAGGACCGAGCCCAGCCCCCGGCCGCGCCGAAGCGGATGGACGCCCATATAAATCAACTCCGCCGCTGGCTGAAGAGGGTTTTCGCCGATCAGGATGCAGCCGACCGGCTGGTCCCTTTCGCACAGCATTCGCCATCCGCCGGGCCGAAAGAGCGCAGCCGCCCGATGTCCGGCGATGATATCGTCGATCTCCCGCATGCCCGCCAGGGCGGGGCAATCCATGCTGGACGTGTAGGTCGCCTCGATCAGCCGTGCAAAATCACCATGCGTCGATTCGTCATAGGTCCGCCATTCGCCAGCCGCCGGGGCCGGCGGCGATCGAGCGTCCGCCGCGTTGTCCGTCGAGGCCTCCATGTATTGGAGGTCGGCCACCTGCGTCCAGCCGAGGCGGCGCAGCGTCTCGACCAGTCGCCGATCGCCCGGCGCAACGAGACTCTGCAGCAGGCGGATTTCCCGGCGCTGGGCATGGAGCGTCGCCGCCGCCACGAGCCGGGCCGTGACCTCGTCGGGAACCGCCATCACGCGCGGCGATGGCAGAATCAGAACGGCCGTACGGCCCGGCGCAATCGCGCAGGTGCAGGCGCCGATGACCCGGTTTCCGTCGACCGCGAGCCATTGTCCCGGAATGTCGGTCTTCAGCGCCCGGACATGATCCAGAAACGCCGATACCTGTTGCTCGATTTCTGCGTCGCTTTGTCCATGAGTCGCCAGCGTATGGCGCAGGGCCTCCCGCGGTTCGGCGACGGAGACTGAGCGGATAAACGTGTTGCGCGTCATGTCGTCATGGGCACAGCGCAAGCAGGCGGCGATGGGCCGCTTCGAGAACCTCGTCGACCGACGGCCACGACGCGGCGCCGCGGCGCACGACGGTAACGTGTTCGCCCAGGGGTCGCCAACGGCGCGGATCGGTCGGGCCGAAGACGGCGACGGTTGGCGCGGCGACCGCGGCGGCGAGATGGGATGCGCCGCTATCGTTTCCGACGTACAGTTCGGCGGCCGCCAGCGCGTCGCGCAATTCCACCGCGCCGGCCGGCTCGATCACCGGGGCGGCCGACCGAAGCGCGGCCATGCGGTCCAGACCCCACCGGGCTCTTTCGACATCCCCGATGATGAAGATGACGCCGTGCCCGCGGGTCGCCAGTTCCCGGGCGAGGGAAACGAATCGCCCGATCGGCCAGCACTTGGCCGCGCCGCCACTGCCGGGGTGGATCAGAATGATCGACGCTCGTTGCACGGGCAACACGGAAACGAGTCTTGCCCGCGCTCGCCGGCGAGCGTCGGCGGACACGGCGATGCGCGGCGCGCGGGCGCTGCCGGTGAGGCCGGCGTCGACGAGGCATTTCATCCAGGGGTCCGTGACGTGACCGAGGCCGGCTTCTTCGGGCCGCGGGTCGATGCGGATGATTGCGCGGGGTCTGGCGGAGAGGGCCCGGCCCGTCAAGGCGGTTGCGCCCAACATGTCCACGATAAGGTCAAAGCGGTCGATGAATCGACGCAGGCAGTGATCGGCGGGGATTGGGTCGGCGCTAAAGAGGGGATGGTATCCGCCGCATTCGACGTCCAGAATCTCGTCGATGCCGTAACAGCCCAGCGCCATCCCGGCGATCCCCGGCCGACCGAGAATCGTCACGCCGGCGAATCCCGACTGGTGCAGCGCGTCGGCGACGCGCAGGGCGAGCACGAAATCCCCGAGGGCCCCGGCATGGACCCACAGGGCGCGGCGCGGCGCAGCGGGGGGCGAACTTCGATGGGACTGCGAAAGTCGGGTCACGGCGTGACGAGACGATCCTGGGCCGGCGTCATTGGCGCTGGACGTGTCGATTCTGTCCGGTGCGCCATGCGCCGGTCGGGTTTCCGCCGCTGAGCGGACAGGTCGACGTGACGTTGCGGAAAGTCGGCGTGTAGTTAGGGAACACGCCGGCGAGATTGGCGTTGGCCATCCGCTCCTGGAGTATTTCGGCGACGATGTCGCGGTAGTCGATCGTGACCTGCAGGTCGCGGCCCTCGAAGAGGTTTTCCGGCTGGAGGCCGGGCCACAGTGTCAGGACCTGTCCGCCGTTGATCTGCCGACCCATGACGAGCATGGCGCCGCCGTGGCCGTGGTCGGTGCCTTCGTCGCCGTTTTCGAGCAGCCGCCGGCCGAACTCGGATTGAACGACGACGGTGACGTTGCGGCCGTTTCCCGCCATCACGTCGGCGTAAAACGCGCTGAGCCCGGCGGCGAGGTCGACCAGCTTGTCCGCCAGGACGCCCTGCGGCGCGCCCATCTCGATGTGCGTGTCCCAGCCGCCGATTTCGATGGCGACCGCCTCGACGCCGACGTCGGCCATGACGAGCGCGGCCGTGGACTTGATCGCTTTTCCAAACGTCGAATTGTCGTCATAGACGGCGCCGCCCGCCGGGGCGTAGTTCTGAAAGTCGATCGTCGAAAGCAGGTCGATCGTCAATTGCGTGGTCTCGGCGGCCACCTTCTGTTCGGCGATGGCGGCGGCGTACATGGCGTCCAGGGCGACGCGCCGCTGGGACATCGTCTGCACGCTGCCGGAGAGGCCGAAGGTCGTCAGGTCGGCGGTCGACACCGTCTGGGGGGCGTCGTTGAGGATCCGGCGGAGCGTCGAACCGATGTTCAATGCCCTCAGGGCGCTGTTGGGCAGGATCGGCGCGACGCTGGCGAGGTGTCGCCCCAGCCAGCCGGAGAACATCGAGGGAATCGCCGGGGCGCCGATCTCGGTCATGCGAATCGCGTCGAAGTGCGAACGCGACACGGCATCCAGACCGGTCGCGTGGACAACCAGCAGGTGACCGGCGGCAAACACGGGCAACAACTGGGCCATCGTCTGCGGGAAACCAAAAAAGCCGTCCAGATCGAGGGCGTCGATCGGGCTTCCGCTGTCCGGTCGGGGAATCGCCTGCGTCGGCCGCGCGTCGTAATAGGCATCCTCGCCGTGGGGCACGCAGAGGGTCAGACAGTCGGCCGCGCCGGCCAAAAAGATGGAGACGATGACGTCTCGATCGGTGCAGGCGTCCTGGGCCAGGGCCACCCGCGGCAACCAGGCGGGAGATGAGAAGGCGACCGCCGTCGCCCCCGATGCGGCGAGGAATTGCCGCCGGCTCATCTCGAGATATTCACGGCAACTGTAATGTTGCAGATCATTCATACGCGAATCCTGCGGCGCTGCCCGACGAGGCCGCCCCTTTCCGCGGGCGACCGTCGGTCAATACCACTGAAAGCTCGGGGCCGAAAGGGCCAGCCCGAGCGCTTCCTGCCGGGTTGCGATCGACGGAGTTCCCGCCCCGACGTACGACACAATCTCATTCTTCTCCACGGCCGGCATGAGCCCGCCGAATAACTTTTCGTCGATGCGATCGGCGACTTCCTGGGCGGTGCCCGTCGGTCCGAAGAGGGCGTCGACGTCGATCGTCACGCCGGTCAGGTCGTTGCGCGACACGCGTTCGGTGAAGTTCCATCGCGGCAGCGGCGTGGCGACCCAGGCCTCCATTCGATCGGGATAGCCGTCGGGCGTGGCCCATTGGAACAGTTCGTGGCTGGCCCGTCGGGTCTGCGTTCGGAGTTCCGATCCGCCGGCCGTCGGATCGCCGGCGATCTGGGCTTCGGCGGCCCGCAGAGCGGAGATGACGAGGTGATAGGGTCTCTTGAATTTCGGCGCGGCGGATGCCGGGTCCGCGGTGGTGAACAGCGTCCGCAACATCTCCTTGATGTCGCCCTGCGTGGAGGTAAACGTCGCGGCGACGGCGTCGACGAGCGATGGCGGCGGATCGTAGCTCCAGAACCGCTGGCAGAGCTTCCTGGCGATGAACTGCGCCGTGCTCGGGTGGTTGACGAGAATGTCGAGGACGATCAGGCCGTCGTTGTAGCCGCCGTTGGCGGGAATCGGTTGGCCGAGCACGACTTTGGCGCCGTTGTCGTGATTGGACGGCTTGAATACAAAGGTGTAGTTCAACTCGCCGCCCGATCCGTCATAGATGCTCCATCCAGTGAAGCAGCGGGCGACTTCGACGACGTCCTGCTGGGCATAGCCGCCGTCCACGCCCATCGTATGCAGCTCCAACAGCTCGCGGGCGTAGTTTTCATTGGGCTGCCCGGCCGTGCTCGTGAAGTTGTCGAGGTAGACGCTCATGCTGGGGCTGTGGGCGCTGGCGTGCAGCAGCGCCGGAAAGGTCCCCATGGCGTGAGCCCGGACCACCTCGCGATCGTCCACGAGTTTGATCCACGGGTTCTTGTCCTTGTTCAGGTCGATGTTGAAATGGTCGGTCCAGAACTCGACCATTCGTTCGAAAAGCTGGCGCTGGCTGTAGACGCCGCGCAGCATGGTCGCCTCGATGAGCTGGTGGGACGCGCGCCAGGCGGGTTTGATGAATAGTTGGTACGGGTCGAGGCCCAGATAATCGTAGGGCGCCAGTCGGGCATCCGTGGCCGCATCGTCGATGGATTCGGGATCCAGGTGGTGCTCGAGGTAGCCGTGGTAGCCCAGGGTATCGGCCAGCAACTGTTCCGCCGACGTCCAGCCCATGGTCAAACGGTCGATCAAGAGTCGCGAATGCGCCGGAGGCGGCGCGGCGCGGGCCACCTTCGTTCCCGACGCGGCGAATGCCCCGGCGCCGAACAATAGCGCGCGGCGCGACAGGAATCGTTCGCCCCGCTCGAATTCGTCGGCGAGCCGCGCGTGCTTGGCCAGGCGCTTCAACAAACTCATGAAACAGGCCTCAATCGGCGACCTGGCGCCGCGTCACATTCCCAGCAGCAGGTCGATCATCGGACCCACGTCCGCCTCGGTCACCTGCAAGTCGTCCGTCAGGTCAGCCGCGCACCTGTCTTCGGGAGACGCCGGGCTGCCGGTCAGGATGTCGTTGAACTTCGCCAAATCCAGTCCGTTGACGCTGCCGTCGCCGTTCACGTCACCGGTCCATCGCCCAGGGCACACGTCGCAGGCGTTGCCGATTCCGTCACCATCGGTGTCGGCCTGGTTGTCCTCCGCCGGACCGTTGGGCATGGTCAGGCAGTTGTCACACCCGTCGACGACCGTGTCGCTGTCGGTGTCGACTGGGCAACCGCTGGAGGTGACGCCGACGGCGCAACTCGGCGTGTTCGCGCACAGGTCCAGATCATTCGTCACACCATCTGCGTCGGTATCGACGGTCGAACATCCTGCGCCGTCCACGGCTTCACCCGGACTCGTCGCCTGACAGACGTCGTCGGGATTCGGAACCCCGTCCGCGTCGGAGTCGGCCAGGGAGGCGACGAGGAAGCTGTCGACAAAGGCGTGGTCGCCGCCGCCGCCGTCGACGTTGTACAGGGCGACCTCGGCGACGACGTCGGTCGTCGCGGCGGAGAACGGCACGTCGGTCGCGGCGCGCACGCCGTCGACGTACACGCTGACCCGCCGCGCCGCGGCGGCGTAGTTCATGTCCACGCGCAGGACGTGCCACGCGTCGCGCGCGAGGACGACGCCGGTATCGAAGAAGGCGGCGCCGTTCCAGACCTTCAGATGATTCGCGGCGTCCACGATCACCGCCGTGACGCGGCGCTGCACCGGCGTCGAATCATCGAACACGTCGATGCCCCAGCCGGCGCTGTTCTTTGCGGCGCCGCCGGCCAGATGGATGCCCCAGGAGACCTGCACGATCGGCGCGCTGCCCACGGGCACTGCGAAGTTCAGCGGATGCCAGAAGTAGTCGGTGAATACGCCGGCCGCGGCGTCGAGCCGGGCGGATCGCAGGCCGCTCAGCGCCTGGCCCGTGTCAATGACGGCCCGGCCGGCGGTCGCGGGATTGTTGGTGGACAGCCAGCCGTCCTGACCCAGCAGATTGGCGTCGACGAACGTCGGGGCCTCAAAATCCGTCTGATAAACGACCTGAGCCGCGGCGGGCCGCGCCGCGAGAAACAGGACCAGACTCCCTAGAAGCACCCGGCGCGTCATGTCAATCTCGCCCCCGACCGGCTGTGGGACTCGCGCGATATGCCGTCGGCCATCCATTTTGGCAGAGAAATTCCCGGTTGGTGAGCGAAAAGACTGCGCGGATCTCCTCACCCTCAACCTATCAGCATACCCGCTGAAACCGACATAATCAAGCAGTGGAGCACCCTAACATTGACCGACTCACAGATCACATCCCGCGCGGCGCGATCCGGGCTTGGCGCGATGCACAGCATGGCCGACGCCGTCGATCTCGCCCTCGCGCCGATTTCCGGAGCGCCGCCGTCGGTTTGGATGTAACCGCTGCGCGCGAGTCCTGACGGTCCGGGTCACACCCGGCGATCCTGGGGTTGGCCGCGCAACGTATTCACTGATTCGGCGGATCACCGCCGTGGTATCCGTACCGCAAGCGGCGGAATTCACGCATGCGCAGAAGTTCATCCGCATCACCGGCGGCCTGGCGATGGCTCGACGGGCATCCGCCCTCCCGAGGCAAAGGCGGACATCGGGCGTCATCCTGCCGCACCCGAAGAGAGCCATCACTTGAGCCGCGATCGCGCGAATTCTTGCCATGCCGCGCCCTTCGTGCCCTAATACGCGGCTTGTCCCGGCGCGCCGGGATATGGTGGTCCGACGCCGAGGATGATCCATGCGCTGGTCAGAGTTCTTGATTCCCACCACCAAGGAAGTGCCGAAGGACGCCGTCGTCGCTTCGCACCAGTTGATGATCCGCGCCGGGCTGATCCGCCAGTTGGCCGCCGGCATCTACTCGTATCTGCCCCTGGGCTATCGCGCGCTGCGAAAAATCGAATCCATCGTCCGCGAGGAGATGAACCGCGCCGGGGCGATCGAGCTGCACATGCCGGTCCTGCACCCGATCGAGCTCTGGCAGGAGACGGGACGCACCGCGGCGATGGGCGAGGTGCTGCTCAAGCTGCGGCCTCCCAAGCTGCCCAACGGCAGGGATGATGAAGGCGATTGGCGGGCCCACCTCGTTCTCGGCCCGACCCACGAAGAGCCGGTGACGGAAATTGCCCGCGCGTATCTCAACAGCTACAAGCAACTGCCCGTGAATCTGTATCAGATTCAGGTGAAGTTTCGCGGCGAGGCGCGGCCCAAGAGCGGCGTGCTGCGGACCCGCGAGTTTCTGATGAAGGACGCCTACAGTTTCGACCGCGACATGGCCGGGCTGGATGCCAGCTATCAGAAAATGTACGACGCCTACTGCCGCATCTTCTCGCGCTGCGGCCTGCCCTACGTCGTCTGCGAGGCAGAGAGCGGCCCGATCGGCGGCGACGCGTCGCACGAGTTCATGGTCCTGACCGACGCCGGCGAGGACTACGTGGCGCTGAGCGAAAACGGCGACTACGCGGCCAACACCGAACGAGCCACCTGCGCGCCGCTTTCGCAGGACGAGTCGCCGATGCTGCCGCTGGAAGAGGTGCACACGCCGAGCCAGCGGACGATCGACGAGGTCTGCGCGTTTCTCGGGACCAGGCCCGAGCAGATGATCAAGACACTGGTGTATGAAGAAGATCGCGATTTATGGGCAGCACAGCAACACGAACAGGTGCGAGCGCGGCATGATCAGGTTGTTCCCCCGAGTCAATGGTCCGGGCCCGCAAGCATGGCGCTGCATCCAATTGTGGTTCTGGTGAGGGGCGATCACGAAGTCAACGAAAACAAACTTCAAAGAGTGATTGACGGGGCTTTTTCAACCGGTCGAAAAGTAAAATTAGCTGAACAACAGACGATAACCGAATTAACAGGAGCCGAAGTTGGGTTTGCTGGCCCACATTCGCTCAATCGGCCACATGTCCTCATTGTTGATCAAGCAGTTGCAGTCATGCGCAACGCCGCCACCGGCGCCAACAAGACGGACTACCACGTCAGAAACGTCAATCCCGGCCGCGATTTTCCGTTGGAAACACCGGCATCCGCTGTGGCACCGGCTAATAGCCGGTGCAACGTCGTCGTCGCCGACGTCCGCAACGTCGTCGACGTCGATCTGTCGCCGACGGGTAGCGGCTCGCCGATCCGCATCAAGAAGGCGATCGAAGTCGGCCACGTCTTCAAGCTCGGCACCAGGTACAGCGAGGCCCTGGGCGCGACGTTTCTCGACGCCGCCGGCAAACCGCAGCCGTTGATCATGGGCTGCTACGGGATCGGGCTGAATCGCATCATGGCCGCCGCCATTGAGGCCCATCACGACGAGTCGGGCATCATCTGGCCGCTCGCCATCGCGCCGTTCGCCGTCTTGATCGTCGCCCTCGACCCGCGGGAGGAAGAGGTGATGCAGACCGCCGGGCGAATTCACGACGCACTCGCCGCCGCGGGCGCGGACGTGCTGCTCGACGACCGCGACGAACGCGCCGGCTTCAAGTTCAAGGACGCCGACCTGATCGGAATCCCCCTGCGCATCACCGTCGGGCGCAAGTCCCTCGCTGACGGCGTTGTGGAATTGAAAGAGCGCCCCTTGCTGGAGGTCGAAAAGCTCGCGCCGAATGCCGTTTTGTCGCGGGTCAGAGAGATCGTTGCATAGCGGAAAGGGTTGAATCCAAAAACAATCTCGCGGTGCATTCCTAATCGAGCCATACGGGTTTCCTAATTTGTGATCATCTGCTAAGATCAGCGCATGATCGCACGTCTTGTACCCGACCTTGAGGCCGCCTACATGGCCGTTGATCGCGTCACACGTCTGCTCAAGAAAGTCTCCAAGGCCCTGGACGCCGCAAAGGTGCCCTATGCCGTCGTCGGCGGAAACGCGGTCGCCGCTTGGGTTGCGACGGTCGATCCCAATTTGGTTCGTACAACGAAGGATGTGGATATTCTTACACGGCGAGATGTGCTTGCCAAAATGACGGATGCGATGCACAAAATTGGGTTTGATCTTGTAGACGTACTCGGCGTAAAGATTTTCGTCGATCGGAAGAACCCGAGTCCCAAGTCAGGCGTTCACATTGTCATTGCGAATGAACGCATCCGGGCACACTACCGGCATCCGGCGCCGGATGTAACGGCATCGAGACGGTCAAAGTCCGGCTTTCGTGTCATCGACCTGCCCGCCCTCGTCGCCATGAAGCTGCAATCGTTTCGACCCATCGACCAGGCCCACATCGTCGATCTCAAAGGCGTCAAGCTGATCACGGACAAGCTGGCCAAGTCGCTGCCGCCCGATCTTCGCCAGCGGCTCGAGCAAATCCCGGAGCCGGACACACACTGAATCCGACGTCACCGATTCTGAGCGCCCCGATTCAATCGTGGGATATTGATCGCTGACTGACTTCGTTGATCGTTGGCCGAATGTAATAGACTCCCTCGATCGGCCAGAGCGACGCCGCGAGGTCCGGCGGATAGCTCGGTGCGGCGTCCTGCGGCACCGGCGTTTCGTCCGTCTTGCGATAGAGTCGAATCTCGCCGCCTCCCTCCTTGCCGCCAACCGCGCGCAGAAATTCATAGGCGGAATGGTCGTCGAGATCGTTACGGCGGATTCGGTGGAAATCGTTATCGCTGTATTTCGCGTCCCAGATGACGATCGTGCCGACCGGCATCGTCGCCAGGAGCCGCGGCCCTTTATGTGCCCGAGGGTGTTCGACGAGGCCGAGCCGGTAGCTGATCCACGGATCGGTGGCGAAGACGGGGGCATCGGCGCCTGCGTGCAGTTCGTACCAGTCGATCGCGTCGGCGACGACGCGCTGCGATTCGCCGAGGCGCAAGGGGCGAACCGTCAAGGCGCATGCGAACAGCGTGCATACGACCAGCATCGCGGCGGAAGGGCGCTGCCAGCGGGCGCCGCGTTGGGGAATGCTCGACCCGATCAGGCAGATCAGGGCGATAAAGATCAGCGCCCGAATCACCCAGATCCAATGCGATGGAATCCCGACGCGGCCGATGCGGATTTGCTGCTCGAGCGCCAGCCAGCCAACGAGCCAGGTTGCGGTGACGATGCCCCAGGCCCGTCGCGAGGACCCACCGCGGCGCAGTTGATCGGTCATGGCATCGATACCGGCGACGGCCAGGATGGCAACGAGCGGCGCGATCGCCACCATGAAGCGTCCGTACCCTCCGCTGGCGAAGACGCCGAGCGAGCGGATGAGCACATGGATCAGCAGGTAGGCGCCCGCCATCGCCGGGATGACGAATCGGCCGGCGGCCATCGCGTTTTTCTGGGCTGCGCCCTCGGGCGTTACTGACCGATTGTCGAATTCGCCGCGGCGCGCAGGAGCCCTGTGTCCGTCTCGGCGCCACAGCGCCCGGCCGCCGACGATGGCCAATCCCGGGAGTGCCGGTCCGATGGCGTGGAACGCATCCGGCAGATACGAAAGGACGCCGGCCGGCGGGTACTCCGTCGAGCCGGACGGCGCGAAGAAAATCTCGACCGGCCAGCGGCCGAACGCAATTCTGAACAGCACGTTGTGAGCGATCGGGGCCCACGGGACGGCGAGCATGGCCAGCCAGAGTTGCGGCCCACGAGCGACCATCGCGACGGCGACCGCCCAGAGTGGAATCAGCGCCAACGTCTCGTGACGCGTGACGAGCAGGAGGGAGAAGACCGCCGACGCGGCGAGGGGACGGCTTGCAATCAGCAGGGCCACGGCCGCCGACAGATACAGCGCCGCGAAATTCTCCGTCAGCGTGGTGGCGGCCAGCAGCGCGTTGAGCGGCTGCGAATAACAGGCGATCACGACCAGCCAAGGCCGGGCCACGCCGAGCCGCGCCGCGGTACTTGCCGCCAGGTAGGCCCCGATAGCGGTCACGGCGGCGGACAAGATCCGCCCCGCGTGCCACGCGACCTCGGGGTCACCGAACCACGCCACCGTCGCCAGCGGCGCCGTCAGGCCCGGCCGCCCCCAGATGTGCAGCAGATACGAAGGAAACCAGCGGGCCCACCGGGCGATGAGGAAATGGGTGAGGTCGTCGTCGTGATAGACGCCGTCGGACGCCAGACCCAGCAGCGTCGTGGCCAGCCAACATGGAATCAGCGCCGCAAGGACGTGCCGCCGGGTTGTCGTGAGGGTCATGCGCCGGAATTTACGTGAGGGCCTGTCCCCATTTGAGCTTCTGCACGAGCAACTCCCATCCCTTGCGCCGTGGATTGCGGACGAGTTGAAACTGGCTCCGCGAGGCGCCGATGTCCAGCCGCGTCCCGCCGGGGAGCGGGCAGGCATGTTTGCCGTCGAGGACCAGCGCCACGCCCTCGCTGGATTCGCGCACGCGAATGCCGAGCTTCTGCCGCGGTCCGATCACGACCGGCCGATGCGTCAACGAGTGGGGACACAGCGGCGTGAATATGATGGCATCGACGTCCGGCTGCACGATGGGCCCGCCGCAGGACATATTGTGGGCCGTCGAGCCGGTCGGCGTCGAGACAATCAGCCCGTCGCCGACGATCGTCGTGACGGGCTCGTCGTCGATGGCGATCGTGAGGCCGACGGTTCGGTAGGGCTCGGCCACGCGGAGTACGCAGTCGTTCAGCGCGATGCCGTCAAAGCGCTGACCGGTGGCGGGACGAACGTGGACGTCGAGCATCATGCGACGGCTGACGAGATCGCCGTCGCCGAGGATGGCCTCGAAAGATCGCTCGATGTCCTCGACGGAGAAATCGGCGAGGTATCCGAGCTTTCCCATGTTGACGCCGATGATGGGGCGCTGCTCATGCTGCATGGCCTGGCCGACGGCCAGGATCGTGCCGTCGCCGCCGAGGGCTACGACGACGTCGGGCCGCGCTTCTGCGATGCGTTCCAACCGGCAATCCAGGTCGCTGCCGACAAGCCGGCACTTCGTTCCCAGGATTGCTTCGAGCCGGGCGAAGGCGTCGCGCACGTTGGGTTTGGCGGCGTTACCGACGAGGAAGACGCGAGTGTCTTGGATGGGCTTTAACATGCGCGATGCCGCCGGGGCCGATCCGTGGTGTTTACCCCAACCGAAGCGATTCAATGTCGATGCGGGACGATTCTACACCAGTCCCCGTGGCGGCGACAGGAACTTCCGCGTATAAACTGATAGTTTGCAGTAAGTTACGAGCTGGACCCGCCGCCCATGATTCGACCCGAATTGGCAGACACATAGGTTCCCCGAATAATAGGGGCGAGCCCAGGGGATGATCATCCGGTTCGATGACGTCATCGCTGCGCAGACTTGACGTAATCCGATTTGCGCCGGGAGGTTACGCACATGCCCAAGTTCCAATTTGAAGCCATGAACGCCGCGGGCCAGGAGGTCAAGGACGAGGTTGACGCCTCCAATTCCGAGGAGGCGATTGCCAAGATCCGGGCACAGGGCTTCTTTCCGACCAAGGTCAAGCAGAAGGGCGGGGCCAAAAAGGCGGCCGCCACCGGACCGAAAAAGCGTACCGCCAAGCTGGGCAAGGTCTCGGTCAAGCAACTGACGCAATTTACCCGCCAGTTGTCGACGCTGATGGACGCCGGCCTGCCCATTCTGCGGTCGTTGCGCATTTTGGAACAACAGCAAAAGCCCGGCACGCTCCGCGTGGCGCTGCGTTACGTGGCCGACGACGTTGAAGGCGGCGCGACGCTCTCGGAGGCGATGGCCCGGCATCCGAAGGTCTTCGACCGGCTGTTCACGAACATGATCGCCGCCGGCGAGGCGGGCGGCGTGCTCGACGTGATTCTCCAGCGTCTGGCGGAGTTCATGGAAAAGGCGCAGAAGCTCAAGCGCAAGGTGATCGGCGCGATGATCTACCCGATCGCCGTCATCAGCTTCGCCCTGCTGATCGTGTCCGGCATCATGTATTTCGTCGTGCCGAAGTTCAAACAGATCTTCTCCGATTTCGGATCGGAGCTTCCCGGCGTCACGCAGATGCTGCTGACGCTGTCGGACTGGATGGTCGGCAAGACGACGGACGCGACGGGCGTCGAAACCAACACGCTGCTGCCCGGCTGGGCCGTCATCCTGATGACGCCGATCGCGGCGGTGGTGGGCTATAAGACGCTGCGCCGATTTCAGGGGGGCAGGGTGGCCGTCGACATCGTCAAGCTCAAGGTGCCGATCCTGGGGTCCATCCTGAGCAAGTCCGGCATCGCCCGATTCACGCGCACCCTGGGGACGCTCGTCGCCGCCGGCGTGCCGATTCTCGAGGCGCTGAACATCACCAAGGATACGTCGGGAAACGAGGTCTACGCTCGCGCACTGGGAAAGGTGCACGATGCGATCCGCGAAGGCGAATCCTTTTCCGGCCCGCTCAAGGCGACCAAGGTCGTCGACAGTCTGGTGGTCAACATGATCGACGTCGGCGAGGAAACCGGCGATCTGGACAAGATGCTCATCAAGGTCGCCGACAACTACGACGACGAGGTCGAGACGCTGGTGGCCGGCTTGGTGAGTCTGCTCGAGCCGGTGATGGTCATCGTGCTGGGCGGCATCGTCGGGTTCATCGTCATCGCGCTGTTCCTGCCGATGGTGAGTCTGGTCAATTCGCTGACCGGCGGTTGATCCCCGTCGCCGCGGAAACGGCGCGACGGTGAAGGCGAAACGAGTGAGTTGCAGATCGAGGCGGCGTTCGATGTGTGTTGCGATACAACTTGAAGGGCGTCGGCAGTGCCGATGGGGCGTGACCCTCGTCGAGGTGCTGGTCACCATGTCGATCATCCTCGTCCTGACGTCGGCGGTCCTTTTCGGCAGCCGCGCCGTCAACGCCAGCCGCAACCGCGGCATCGCCGAGCGGCAGATGGCTTTGATCTCCACGGCGATCGATCAATACGCGTCGTTCTGGCCGCGCTGGGAAGCCGGCGGGGTCCTGATCGCCGACGAGGGCTGGCCCGATTTCATCCCCGGCCGGCTGTTCGCGACGTGTAACAGCACGTTCGGGCCCTATGACGAACTGGCGGGCATGTTCGACCAGGACAACTCGGTGGGATTCAACAACTTCGTCGCGCTTCCGAGTTCCGCATGGATCGATCCGACAGTCGGCGATGGTCCGATTTATGTGCTGAACGCAAATACGTGTCTGGCGTTTGCTTTGACAGCCGGCTCCGGAAACGGACCCTTCATCAAGGAGAAGCTCGGTGTCGAATTGGTCGAGGGCGAGGCCGTGAAGGGCCCGAAAAAGCGTTTGCTTTATCCAAGTTTTTGTGCCCTGGGTCCGGGCGCGAAAACGGCTGAAATCTTCCTCGATCCCTGGCGTACGCCGTTGCGATACTTTTGGGTTTATCGCGACGCTACCCGTGCGTCGTATCGAGGATATCTGCCTGTTACATACGGTGCGTTCACTACTGGAAGCGGTTTTGGTGGGGTGCTGAACACCGGATTCGAACAACAAGGCGCCGCGGTGCCGCAGATCGCGGCGGGCTACGTACTTGAATCCGCCGGACCGGACCGCAAGTTCGGCAACGTCTGGAAGGTCAATCCGGCGGCGATCGATATCGCCGATGCGGACGACAACATCACGATCGCGCCGTAGTGGCGGCGCATGGGTAGTAAGTGGCATGAAGCGCCTCATCGAGACATCCGGCTTGCCTTTGACGATGGCGGAAACGCCCCTGGGGGCGTTGCGCGCCGTCGATCGGCCGTACGGGCAGGAGCCCGTGGCTCGGCCGCGCCGCGGATTTACTCTGATCGAATTCCTCGTGTCCCTCTCGATCATCTCCATCCTGCTTTCGATCAGCGCCTTTTCCTATCGCTCGGCGACGGAGGGCGCCGTCCTGGCCCGCGCCAAGAACGCCCTGATCACCTACACGAAGGTCGCTCGCGGCTATGCCATCGCCAACCGCGTCGAGACGATGCTGGCCGTCAATCCGTTCAACGGCCGCTTCGAGATCTGGCACATGAATCACTCGCCGCATGGGGGCGCCTTCGACGTCATGTCCAACGCCGCCCCGCCGGGCAACCCGCCGCCGGCCCTGATCGGCGGCACCGACGGCTATGCCTTTGCCCCGGTGCTGGACTCCGGCGCGCGGCTTCCGGTGAACGCCAATGGAAGGCCGATGGCGGTGGTGAGCCCCATCGACTTCGACGACCCCATCGATCCGTCGAATCCGGGCGGGGCGAAGTGGCGATCAACGGTCAACGATCCGGCGGAGCGCAATTTCGACAATCTCACCTGGGCGGCGGTCTGCTTCGATCAAACGGGCAAGCTCGTCGTCCGCACCCGGCGCATCGCCACGCGCACCTACACCCTCCGCGACGGCAGTCTCAACGGCAATACCCACGGGCCCAACCGCCTGCCGGACGAGTCGCCCGACCTGTCGCTTCGCGACATCGGCGCCGCCATGGTCATCGGCGGGCCCGACGGGGATACGCCGATCACGACGGCTCGCGGCTTCGTCGTGTCCGAAATGCCCAAGCTGCGGCAGGTCGTCGGCGGCACCGTGACGCCGTCATCCCTGGTGAACAACTGGCTGATCGAGACGGGCCCGAACGGGCAATACCGGGATTTTGCGACCCGGGTATTTTTCAACCACTACTCGGGTCAGGACATTCGGGAGGAACCGTGATCGTGCCGCCGGCGACGACTCATCTGACGCACCTGACTGACGCGGCGTGCAGCGCGCGGCAGCGCGGTTTTACGTTGCTGGAGACGACCATCGCCATCGGCGTCCTCGGTATCGGCCTGATCATGGTCGCCGCGATTTTTCCGGTGGCGCTGGCCGAACACCGGCAGACGGCCGACCGCGTCCGGGCCCTGGCGATGTTCGCGAAGGCCGACGCCATGCTGCACAGCCGCCACGACGCCCGAGACCTGTGGGTTGATCCCTTCGTCCTGGCCGCCGACGTGGATTCGCCCTGGTATATGCTGCCGACGGCCAACGTCATCCGCGGCGCCAATGCCACCGGCAACGGCGTCAACAACTGGAACAACATGGTCTTTACGAATCCGCCGGCCTACAGCGGGCTGGCCTACGCCGACGTGGCCAACGGCGTTTCGCAGACCAACAACGGCGATACGAATGCCAACTACGCAACGAACTTCCCCAATCTGCCGCCGCACAATCCGCTGACGCCGCTGCTGGTCTTCGGACTCGACATGCTCGAGGACCGCCTGGCGCCGTACTCGACGAATCATCCGTTCTCGCCGTTTTCCGACGCGGAGCTGATGGCGGCCGCCGACCGCATGGTGTCATTCGGGTTCTACCGCCGGCCGGCGGGCGGCGAGGTGCAATACGCAGCGGCCGTGTGCCGGCAGGGGCGCAACGACGTGTTCGCCGCCCAGGACATGACCGCGATCTCGCCGGCCGTGGTGCCGACGGCGCAGAATCCGTTTTCGTTTCCCACGCAGGACGCCGCCGGCGCCTGGCGCCTTCCGGTTCCGTGGCGGGTGTCGATCGCCTGGTTGGGCGGCAACGTCCTGACGAACGCGGCGGACAACACGCTACTCGGCGGTGGCGAGGGCCTGGCGCGGCTGGCCCCGATCGGCTCGAAGATGATGGTCATGGGCCTTGCTTACGTCGAACCGGGCGGCGCCTTCGTGATCCCCTCGGGCGCGATCCTGACCGTCACCGATCACATCGACGATTTCACCGTGGAGTTCATCGGCGAAACACACAATCTGCCGCTGTACAGCGGCGGAGTCGGGTCGCCGTTGCAGACCTTCGACGTCTGGCTGTTTGCCCCGGACCTCGTCGGCAACGCGTTTCACGATCATTCGCCGGTCATTGATTGGAAAGTGCCGCTGTGATGTCACCGTTTCGCATACATCGCGCTGACGAACCACGGGCTTCAGCCCGTGCGGCTGTTCAAACGAGGCCGCGGCATCCCGTCCACGGCAACTCAATTCGCGCGCGCCGCCGGGCGTTCACACTGGCTGAATTGATGGTCTCCATCAGCATCCTGACCTTGGCGATCCTCGGCGTGGCGACCCTGTTCAATATCAGTTCCGACGCCGCCGGCCGCACCGCCGCCCATGCGGAGATGCTGGGCGCTTCGATGGCCCTGCAAAACGCCCTGACCGACGAAGTCGGCAAGATCGTCCCGGGCCTGCTGATCATCGAAAGCCCGCCGCCCACCGCGGCCCTGGCCGACTTTCCCGGAGGGGAGCGGATCTTTCGTCTCCGTCACGACCGATTGGTCTTCCTGGCATCGCACGGAACCGACGGGCTCTTCGAGTCGTTCACCGATCCGACGCGGGGCGTGCCGGACGCGCCGCCGGCCACGCCCAGTTGGGAATCGCGCCCGGCCGCCGGCGCAGAGGCATTGACTTACTTCGGCCCCGGCATCCCGGTCGTCGGCGACGGCACGGCCAACGGCGAGCGGCGTGAATTCGAGGGCGGCTCGGCCGACCCGACGTTGACCGCCGCCGAGTGGATATTCTGTCATCGGGCGATCATCCTGTTGATGTCGGACCCGGGCGTGGCGGGCTGGTCGCCGCCGGACGTCAACGCGTTCATCGGCGGCGGTGGCATGATGAACGGCGGCCCGCTGGCGGTGGAGTTCGTCGAGGGTCGCATGGATGCCGTCGCGCCGAGCGCCGCCAATCCCACCGCGATCAATGCTGCGCTGCTGATCGGATTCCTCGACGCCCTTCCGGCCGCGCAGATTCTCACGTCGCTGGCCGACATTCGCGGCATGTGGGACCCGAACCTGGCGCCGACCACCGTGAGCTACACGGACCCGGCGGCGGTCGACTACTACACGAAGAGCGGCTTTAACTTCATCCCGCGGCTATTCGACTTCCGCATCGAGTGGACTGACGGCGGCCGCGTCGATCCCCTGGGTCCGGACCTGAATCAAAACACCGGCGACGAGGACTTTCGCACGCGCTGGTTCGGCCTGCGGCCTTATCAGGCCGACGCCTTCGATCCCTTTTCGCCGAATTCCATGCGCTATCAGGCGCGGATGCGCGCGCTGTCCGATCCGGACAATCCCGCCAATCCCCGTGCCGTCAACCCCGACAATCAGATCGACGAGACGATCGCCTATCGCGACAGGATCGAATGGTCGCCGACGGGCGTTGCCCCCGACGCGGACGCCCGCTACCGGGCCGTGTGGCGCGGCGATGATTACCACAACTACAAGCCGGTCGCCCTGCGCTTCACCTACAGAATCATCGACGGCAACCTGCGACTGCGCGAATCCGTCGCCATCGATCAGAACGAGGACGCCCTGGACGATACCGATTCGGCGGGCGTGCCGTATTCGGTGGCCCGCGCCAGCCGCGAGTTTTCGCTGGTCCTGGCGTTGGACTGATGTTTTCCGAGCCGCCGCGCGCCTCACCGAGGCGCGCACGTGAATAAGCGGGTTTCCTACCACCCACCCGGGTGAATAAAACCCGCTCCCTGACGGTCGCGGCTCGGTGAAACGGGGTCGCACGCGGTGAAACGGGGTCGCACGACCGTTATGTGAGCGCCGCCGGATACCTCGTCGGACGCCTGGGGACGGCTTAGGATTCGAGTGTCAGAGGATGTGATGGAGATTCGAGCGTCAAAATTGCGACGGCATCGATCGACCCCGCTGCGGTGGCGTCGGCGGGGCACGATCCTGGTCTTCGTGCTCGGCATCCTGACGCTCCTGTCGCTGGTCGGGCTGGTGCTCATTGCCCGGACGCATGGCCACGCGCGAAGCGTCTCTCACCAGGTGTCGGCCCTGGCCACGCGGTCCGTTTCCGACGGCATCGTGCGTAATATCCGCGAGCGGCTGCGGACGGACATCTGGGGGCCGAGCCCCACGTCGGCGAACTTCCCTTTACCGACGGATTCCGGGCGCATCGCGCTGCCGCTGGATTCCAATCACAACGATATCGACTCGCCGGGTCTGCCCGCCCCGCAGTCACTGGAGAATAACGAACCCTACGACGCGCCCGGTCCCGACGATCGCTGGTTGGCGTCGACCACGCCCTATTTCGACGGCACGTGGCAGACCTTTGTCGGCGCCCCGACGGGCGGCGCCTCCGACACCGAGTCCGACGTATTCGTCTGGCCGCACGTTTCCTACCTCGGCGGCGACTTGCTCGACCCCGCCGGTCGACAGTTCGGCCTTGAGCCCTACGCCTGGGCCGGCAACCGCCGAATCAACCCCGTTCCAGCCACGCCGACGCCGGTGTTTTACGGAGACGACCTTTCGCAGGCAGATGGGCTATTGCGGGACGTGCCGATCCTACAGACGCCGCCGCCGCAGCTCCTGTCGCTCAATGCGCCGCTGATACCCGGCTCCACGACCAACGTTACGATCGCCCAGGCCCGGCAGTTCTGGAACGCCGATTGGAGTAACCCGCTGGCCGTCGCGGCTTTTACGGCTGCCACCTCGCCGGGGGCCGCGCCGCGCTTCCCGTATTTCGACACCAACGCCGACGGCATCCTGGACCTCTACGACGCCGACGGCGACGGCATTCCCGATTCGCCGCTGAGCATGGCGATTCCCGTGCAGACCGACGACCCCGACGATTCGCGCACCCTCTACGCCGCCGTCCGCATCGTGGACCACGCCTCGATGCTCAACGTCAACGTCGCCTCCAGCGCCGAGCTTCCCAACGGAGCGCCGATGTTCGACGAAGTGCTGCCGGGGCTTCAGCGTCGCGGGCGGCGGGCGACCGAATTGCTCCTGGACGAACTCCTGCATCGCGACGACGTCGGCCCGCGCGCCGCCAACATGGTCGCCTACCGCAACAACAGCCAGACGCCCGATCCGGTCCGCTACGACAGCGACGTCGTCCGCCGGGCATTGATCGGCGGCGGCACGGGGTTCGGCCTGTTGACCTTCGGACTGGCGGACGAGGCGTCGTTGCGTCATCGCCATCTGCTGGTCCCCTACGACCGTCGCGAGGAGTCGGCGTTCATCGGTTTCGAGAGCATCGATCGGGCGCTGAGCGGGACGCTGGCGTGGAATCGAACGGTCAACGGCTCGAGCTACGACGTCAATCCCGCCGCGGGCCTGGACGCGCGATGGAGCCGGTTCCATTCCAATTACCAGCCGATCGGGACCTCCGGCGCCCTGTACGAGGGCTATGACGATCCGTTGAACGGCAACGTCAAGGGCTGGCGGTCGCTGCTTCGCGAAGACGAGCCGTACTTCGTTCGCCGGCATCTGCTGACGACGGTCAGCCACGAGGTCGCGGTCGGCCCCGAGATCACGGACCGCGCCAATCCGCTAATGGATACGCTCGACGAGCGGATGGCGGACTTGCGCTTCCGCGGCATGGATTGGCCGGTCTTGAACTACCCCCGGTTTCCGGGCCTGGGATTGACGCTGTCGGGGGCGATGGCGAACCTGCCCAATGTGCCGGATTCGATGCGCGTCCAGCCGGTCGATCTGAACATGAGCGCCCGCAATTTCAATTCGGCGGCCGCGGCGAAGGAGGACTTCGTCCGTTACGCGGCCGGGGCGATGTACGTGGCCCTCGAGGGCGTCGAGGGATATCAGGGAATCCCGCTTTTCGACGACGCCCTCACCGCCGAGGATGAACGGCTGAATCGCGAGTGGCTGGCGTGGCAGTTCGCGGTGAACCTCGCCGACTATCGCGACGCGGACAACATCCCCACGGGGTACGGATGGGACACGCGCGGCCCTGCCGGCGTGATCAACGTCATCGGCGTCGAGAAGCAGCCGTTCTTCACCGAGGCCTACGCCCACCTGATCGCCGGCAACAATCCCGGCAGCGGCACGGGTCCGTCGGCCAACAGCGGTCCTCCCGGCGGCAACGATCAGTGGTTCTTCGCCGTCGAGGTCTACGTCCCGCCGTTCTGGCAGATCCCGATCGGCAATCTCGCCCTCCGCGCCCCTAACATCAACACCTGGCCCCTGAGCAGCTTCACGCGCATCCCCGGCGGCCAGACGCCGATTCTCGACGGCGGCACGCAGGGCAGCTATGTCGTCTTCACCGGTGCGACCAGCGCCGCCCCCAGCAGCGTGCAGCTCGAATTCAACGATCCGAGCAAGGCGTTTTATCGCAATAACGGCTTTCGCATCGCCACCGACGGCACCGGCAGCGTGGAACTGGTCTACGACGATCCGGCGACGAGCGGCGAGGAGCATACCCTCGACGTGATCGGCCCCGAGCAGACCGGAAGCCCGCTGGGCGTCGACCCGCTGCCGATTCCGGGCTTCGCATCCTGGGCGCAGAATCCGGGCCTGCCGCCGGGTCGCACGCGAACGTTTTCGCTGCTCCGCAGCACGCAGGGTTGGCGGTTCACGACGGCGTGGCAGGTCCATTCGCAAAACCTGTTGGCCACTTCCGGCGGCCCGCCGTTTCAGCCGTCGCTCGGCGATCCGAACGAGCCGTCCGTCGGCGCCGCCGCCACGCAGCAACTGACGGACCGGATTCCCGAGTTGATCTGGCCCACGCGAACCGCCCTGAACGGCAACGCGCCGCCGAACACCTTCGGCACGCGCAAGGCCGAGGACCAGGATATTGATTCCGTCGCCGACCTCGGCCGGATGTGGATGGTCGGTCCGGTGAGCCGGACGAACCCGTTGGCCCCGCCGTTCCTGACGGATCGCAACAACAGTGCGTTTGGGGCCGTCGGCCTTCCCGTCACCCAATGGCTCGCCGAGACGGCCGGCCGCGTTCCCAACGGAAACCTGTCGGACGACCTCGATGGTACGGCGTCCCAGGATCGACTCGCCGTGGGGCATCCGGACTTCGTCCGCGCCGCGCGGGTCGGCACTGACGTCGGCGTCTGGCCGTGGACCTGGCGGCTGTTTCAATACTTCTCGGCGCGCACGCCGCTGTTTGACGCCATCGACAACGATGGCGACGGCCTCTTCGATCTGGTGGACGACCCGACCGAGGGCGTCACGACGCTCAATCGCGTCGCCGGAAGGATCAACATCAATACCGCCCCGGTCTCCGTCTTGCGGACCGTGCCGTTCACCTCGTTGCTGCCGACCAGCAGCGAGTACGTGGCCCTCAACGGACTGGGAGATCCCGCCGCAGATTTCGTCAACATCGCCAACACGGGGCGCTTCTGGGACCTGGCGTCGGCGATCGTCGCCGCCCGCGAACACCGAAGCGTGCCGATTCGTCTGCCCGACGGGCTCGGCGTCATGCAGACCGTTGCCCAGGCCACGCGCAGCACGACCGGCGGCCGTTTCACGCCGGCGGTCAATCATGCCTACACGCAGTTCGCCGAGCTGTCCATATTGCGCAACGTCTTCGACGCATCGCCCGTCCAAAACGACGCGCTGTTCCGCGTCGATCGGCACACGGTCAATCCCAACGATCCGAATCTGGCGCTCGTCGGCCATCGACTGATCGGTGCGGACCCGACCGGACTCGGTCCGGATTGGGAGTTCTCGCCGGACTTTCGCTATCAGCGCGTGGACAACGACGACGACGGGCAATTCTCATTGCCGCAGGGGGATGATTTCGTCGCAGACTACGTGCCCGTCCTGCGGTCCGGAGCGAGTCTGACGTCGTTCGAGACGCTGGGCCTTCGGGCGCGGGACATCTTCCTCTCGCGATGGGCGAATCTCCTGACGGTCCGCTCGGACGTCTTCACGGCCTACATCGCCCTGATCGACGAGAACGGCGACTACGTGCAGCGGACGCAGGTGACGCTCGATCGCAGCGACTGCTTCCGCGACGCACCGGGCGCCGTGGGAACGCGAGCGATCCTCCCGCGCATCCTGACCCGCTCCGGCGGCAGCTACGAGGAAGTCATTCGTTAGAACGGTCCCGGCCTGCGACTGCCCTGTGAGCAGTGTGATACGGAGAAAGGTTTCACCGCGAAGCCCACTGCTGACACAGCAGTGGCACACATGCGCAGTATGGACCGCCGCCTCAGATGTGAACCTTCATGAAGGGCTTGAAGATCAGCGCGAAGATGATCGACAGCACGAGAAGCGAGATCAGCCAGTGGACGTCGTATCCGAAGATCGGCGTGCTTCGCGCCGGGTAGTCGATCTCGATCGATTCAAAGGCGGACGCGTCGGGAATCGAAGATTCGGCGGAAAAAAGCAGCCGATCCCAGAATCCCCCGCCGCGAAACCTGCTGAGGCGTCCGAAGCCGTCCCCCACGGCCAGCGGCAAGGTGATCTGGTCGTCGTCTTTTCCGAAGACGAGAGCAAAGACGCCGGCGGTGTCGGACCGCAGCCGCCAATCGATGGTGCGCAGGGCGACGGCGCGGCAGGGGTCCTGTTCGTTGGCGTCGATGGCGGCGGGCAGCTTGAGCTGGTCGCCCAGGCCCATGACCCCTTCGGCATCCTTCATCGTCACGACGACGTTGACGGTCTCGCCGGGCGGCAGCAGGCGGAATTCGTAGCGCAGGCCGATCTGCACCATGATCAGCACAAACGGCACGGTCATGATCAGCATCGGCCGGATCGAGTGCGCCAATAGTCGAAACGCCTGCCAGACGATCTGCCGCTGGGCGGCGAACGAGACCGACAGGTCGTCCTTGAACAGGCGCGTCGCCAGCAAGTGGGCGGATATCTTCTTGCGGACGTCCTCGATGGCCTTCTGGTTCGACGTGTACCGCCAGATGAGCAGCATCACCACGCCGGTCAGCGCGGAGATGATGATCAGCGCCACGAGCGGCGAGAAGAACGACAGCAGGGCGAAGCAAAGATCGCCCAGGTTGACCATGATCCGGGTAAGAAGGTCCATCGTCGTGATCGACTATTCGATATAGCCCAGTCCGCGGAGCCGGTCGAGCACGGCCTGGTCGGTGTCGGCGCCGTCGCCCCGGGCCTCGTCGAGCTTCTTGAGTTCGTTTTCCAGCGCGTGGGCGATGAATTCGCTGACGCTCGAATAGCCCGCGACTTTCGCGTATTTGCTCGCCCGCTCCAGCAGCGCCTTGTCCAGCTTGACGTTACCACCCAGCATTGGTGATGTCTCCCTCCTGGCCTCTCCCCGGATTACTTGGCCGCGACCGCGTCCGCCGTCTGGGAACTGAACAGGTTTCGCCCAGTCATGTAGTCGGGCTTGTCGACGCCGTACTCGGCCAGAACCGTCGGCGCGATGTCGATCAGCGCCGGCTCATCGAGGGTGATCCGGCGATTGCTGATGATGATGCCCGGAACGACGTCGTGGGCGATGCAGTGGTCGGCGCTCCAGGCGTTGTCGTTGTCGAAGATGACCTCGGGATCGATGTCTCCCATGCCCGCCCGCCAGCTCACTCGATAACCGCGCTCATATCCGATGATCAGGTCGGGTGCGATCTGGGTGGCCGGGCCGGAATAGCACTCGTCCGAACGATAGACGCGGCGAACGACCTTCTGGCCGGTTTCGGGGTCGGTCAGTTGCAGGAGTTTTTCCGTGATTTCGTCGAGTAATGCGCTGCGATCGGCCGGCTCAACGATGCCCTTGACCTCCCGCCATCTCAGATTGACGTACAGGCCGTTGAGCCCGAGGGCATAGGCCCGGGTCTTGGTCCAATCCGCGTCGCCGTTGCCGCGCTCGGCAACCAGATATCCCTCGTTCTTGAGCCAGGTGGCCAGGCCGACGCAGCGTCGAAAATTGCAGAACCCGTGATCGGACATCACGATGTAGGTCACGTCTTCGCCCAGCTTCGCACGACAGCGGGCAAAGGCCTCGTCCATGCGGACGTAGATATCCTCGATCACCGCGTTGTACTTCTTCGCCTCGGCCGGCGTGCGACACGGATGCTTCTCGTCGCTGTCCCACCAGAAGACGTGGGCCTGTAGATCGGTGCTGGAGTAATAGAAGAACAGGACGCCGTCCTCGTAGCGATCGAGGGCGTAGTCCATGATCCGCTCGCTCTCCTCGAGAACGCCCTCGGCCTGGATGCGATACTCTTCGTCGTCGATCAGCTTGAGCTTGCGGGCGTTGAACGCCTCGGCGAAGCCCTGCGTGTGATACGGACCGATGGAGTCGGCGATCTGGCCCGCGAACTCCGGGGGCTCGCTGATCGGCGCCTCCGGCGCGGCCGGCACGAAATTCAGCGGCGTGACGAACAACTCCACGTCCGGCCGGATGCGCTGGACAAGAAAGCGGACCATCGAGCGTGTCGACGGACCGACGGGGGTTTTGAGGAAGTGAAGCTCGGTCCAGGGGCTCCACTCGCCGACGTTCAGGATCAACTCGACGGGTTCGTCGCCCAGTATGCCTTCGTTCTCGAAGATGAGCTTGGCGACGTCGTTTTTGGGATCGGGATATATCCGGATGGGAAGCTCCATCGGCGGATGCTTCGCCAGCAACTCGTTCGTCGGCCCGATGATCTCCCCGGCATAGGCCCCGCGCTGGTTGTAAAGCTGGCGCAGTTGGAGCTTGTATCCCGCGGGGTCCAGACTCTTGCGCCGTGGCTTGGTCGAGAACTGTTGGGAAGTCCCCTGGCCGCCGAACATGTCCGGGACGCCCATCCCCGCCAGGCAGCACATGTGGCCGTGCTTGGACTCGCTCGGCGGATAGTTGGCGGGCAGCTTGTACAGGTGCACGGGAATCTCGCGTTCGTCGAGCCAGTCCCAGAAGGGCACGCCGCGCCGCAGCAGTTCGTTGGTCGCCCCGTCGACCCAGGGCAGGACCATGCTCTTGGGCACTTCATAGTCGAAAAAGTGAATCGGTCCGTCTTCCTCGGACTCGACGATGCGGTTCGTCGAAAAATACGGGGCGGCCTGGTGCGCGGGATCACGGTGAATGAAATCGAAGATGCCGTGAACGCCGGGACCGGCCCCGGTGATGAAGTTCGACCAGGCGACCGGACTCTGCGGCGGGATGGACGTCGTCAGCGGCCTGAACGCGCCTTCCTTCGCCAGCCGCGACAGGTTCGGGAGCCGACCCTCGTCCATCATGCGCTGCACGAGCTTGGGGTCCATCCCGTCGCAGCCGAGAATGCAGATCTTCGGCAGGCGCGATGCGCCCTTGCCGTTCGACTTGGCGCTCGCCGATTGATCGCAACCGGAGGCCAACGCGGCCAGACCGATACCGAGCATCGAAAGGGAGAAAAATACCAATTGTCGCATTTGAGCGATGTGTCCCCTCACGCGGCGGCCCCCGCGGCAACCTCGATGTCCAGCGGTCTGCCGTCCATGTTCTCGGGCACCGGCACGCCGAACAGGGACAGCGTCGTCGGTCCGAGGTCCATCAGCCGCGGCGCCTCGCTCTGCACGCGATGGCTGCAAAAGAAGACGCCGGGGATCAGCTCCGGTTCGATGCAGTGGTCGCCGCTCCAGGCCTTCTTGTTGTCGTGAAAGACCGAATCGGTGATCTTGCCGATGGCCGTGTCCCAGCCGACGCGATAGCCGCGGTTGTAACCGATGACGAAGTCCGGCGCCGTGTCGCGAAAGGGCCCCTGATAGGCGACTTCCTTGTCGTGTACGCGGACGACGGCCGTCTCGCCGGTCTTGGGGTCCTTCATGCCCGTCATCTTGCGGATGATCTCGGCCTTGAGTTTCTTCGTCTCTTCGCCCGGCTCGACAATGCCCTGAGACTCGCGGCCCTTTTGATTGACGAACATGCCCGCCAGCCCCAGGGCGTAGGCCCGTGTCCTCGACCAATCGACGTTTTGGAGGAATTTGGCGCCGGGCCTGGCGTCTGGTTTGAGCGTCATGTAATCGTTTTCGATGAGCCAGCGGTTCAGGTCGATGCCGCGGCGAAACGGTGAGAACCCGTGGTCGGAGATCACCATCAACATGGTCTCGGGGTCCGCGAGAACGGTTTTCATCGTCTTGCCGACGAGTTCGTCCATGCGGACGTAAAGATTCTCTATCGTCTTTTCATGTCCGTTGGGCTGATAGGTTTCCGGAAAGAGATTCGCGGGGTTCGCGGGATGGTCCTTCTCCAGGTAGCGCCAGAACATGTGCTGAATCCGGTCGGTGCCGTCGAAGACGCAGGTGCATAGCCCGCGCGTCGTCTTTTGCAGCGCGTCGAAGAACTGCTTCTCACGCTCGGCGTCGATCGACACGCACTGCTCGTGAAACGCGTCGTCGTCGATCACATATTCATTCAACGCCCACGTATCTTCGGCCAGCCCCAGCGTCGCGAAGCTGCCGAACTGCTTGGCCAGGTACATACTGTACGGGGCCGGATGCGAAATCGGCATCGCCGGCTTCTCCGGATCGAGGTTGATCGGCGTGACGTACAGCTCGAATTCGGGTTTAACGCGATTGAGCAGGAATCGGCAGATGCCGTTGACCTTGATGCCCGCCCCGGCCTTGAAGGTCACGACGATCCAATCGGTATACAGGCCCGGTTTGAGCGGGTAGGTTTCGCCGCCGATATCCAGCGTCGCCTGCGATTCGTCGCCGGCGATGCGCACGGTGAACGGCACCTTCATCGACCCGGCGCCGATCTTGATGCTGTTGTCGGGGCCGATCAACTCCGAGCGGATCACGTTGCCCTCGCGGCGAACGACGATCTGCTCGCCGCCGGTCTTTTCTTCCTTGCTGCCTTCGGTTCGCGTGCTGTAGAAGGAAAACAACCCCTGCGTCCCGCGAAGGTCCGGCACGCACATCGCCGACAGCACGACGCCGCGGCACTTCTCCGGAGGAAACGTGATCGGCACGCGAATCACCGAGGTGAAGATGCCGTGCTCGCCGAGCGTGTTCCAGAACGGCTTGCCCTTGCGCAGCAGGCGGATTTCCGGCTTGTTCAGCGGGATGACGTACTTGCCGAGCTTCAGCGTCTTCGTCGGCTCGTGAATCGACACCGACGACAGACTCGGCAGATACGTCCGCCGGTCGCTGTTGAGAAAATCGTATATATTGTGCTTACCGGGATTCACCCCGGTCAGAAAACTCGACCACGCGACGGGCGACAGCGGCGGCGTCGTCGTGCCCAGCAGCTTGTAGCTGCCCATGCTCTTGAGCTTCGACAGGTTCGGCATCTTGCCTTCGGCCATGAATTTTTCCGCCAGACTCGGTTCGAGACCATCCAGGCCGAGGATGACCATCCGCTTGATCTTCGCCCGTGAAAAAGCGCGGCGGCCCTTGACCGACCGGATGAACCAGCGGATCGGCCACAGCATCAGCGTCAACACCGCCAGCACCATTGTCCAGACGATGACCAGCAGGGACGAGGCGATGGCGAACCCGGCCCCGGGGCCGATGTAGGCCTGGGCCGCATCGCAGCAGACAGCCAGGACAGCGGCGACGATCACGGCCGCCCACGTCAGGCGCCGGCGTCGCAGTTCACCGGCGCGCGAATCATTCTTCTTCAAATACACGATCATGGCCGGTGAACCGACTCCCCTGATTACGATGGTCCCCCATGGACATCGAACTGGACAGCCCGGCGATTGCTCCTGACCCCCGCCGGGGCCGACTCGAAAAAGGCACTGCCGAGTGGACGCAGGATCGCGGCGGCCCCAGAGTATACACAGGCGCCGCTGCGCCGTCGACCCGGCGAAAGTCCGGTGCCCGCGCCCATAAATCTCGCGTTAGGGGGCCCTGTCACAGGGGTCTATCGGAATCCCGGTACGGCCCGAGCGCGAATGAAATCCGGCGGGACCGTCCGCGCGGCACGAACGGCGGAAGGAACGAGGCCCCGACCGGAATCCATCATGGCGGGGGCTTACGTCCCCGCGGCAGACGAACGAAAGGAGCGGCCGACCATGGCGGGATACTACAAAGCCGAGGACCTGCCCCGATTCGCCGAGATGGGCCGCGACGCCGGTCCCCTGTGGCAGAAGTTCAGCGAGTACTACGACGCGGTCTTCGAGGACGGCGCGTTGGGCGAGCGAGAAAAAGCGCTGATCGGCCTGGCCGTCGCCCATGCCGTGCAGTGTCCCTATTGCATCGACGCCTACACCCGGGCATGTTTGGAAAAGGGGTCGAACCTCGAGCAGATGACCGAAGCGGTCCACGTCGCCACCGCGATCAAGGGCGGCGCGGCCCTGGTTCACGGCCTGCAAATGCGGAACGCCGCCGCGAAGATTACCATGTAACGTCCGCGCCGCGGAAACCCGGAAACGACATGCCGACGTCTCTCTTGAAACAATCCCATCCGCTCTCGGTCCTCGGCCGACAGCGCGAGATATTGCGGGAGGCAGCGGGCGTGCCCGCCTTCGCGGATCGCATGGCGGCGGCGGGGCTCAGCCCGTTTCGCGCCACCGGCATCGAAGTCTTCCAGATCAACGTCGGGCGGATGTGCAATCAGGTCTGCAAACACTGCCACGTCGACGCCGGTCCCGACCGCACGGAGATCATGACGCGCCAGACGATGGACCTCTGCCTCGCCGCCCTGGAAAAGACCGGCGCGCCGATCGTCGACATCACCGGCGGGGCGCCGGAAATGAACCCGCATTTCCGCTGGCTCGTCGATCGCGTCAAAGACCTCGGGCGACACGTCATCGACCGATGCAACCTGACGATCCTGCTCGCCGAGGGGTACCGGGACCTTCCCAAGTTTCTCGCCGGTCGCCGCGTGGAGATCGTTGCGAGTTTGCCGTACTACCTGGGCCGGCAGACCGATGCCCAGCGCGGCGACCAGGTCTTCGAGCGATCCATCCGCGCCCTTCAGCGCCTGAACGAATTGGGCTACGGCGATCCTGTCGGCGGCCTGGCGCTGAATCTCGTGTACAACCCCGTCGGGGCCTATCTTCCGCCGAAACAGGAGGCCATCGAGGCGGATTACAAACGCGAGCTGGCTCGCCGATACGGCATCCGCTTCAACCGTCTCTATACCGTGACCAATCTGCCCATCAATCGCTTCCTCGACTACCTGCTGGAAAGCGGCAACTACGCCTCCTACATGGCGAAGCTCTCCGATCGATTCAACGAAACCGCCGCCGCCGCCGTCATGTGCCGCCATACGATCAGCGTCGGATGGGACGGGCGACTTTACGACTGCGATTTCAACCAGATGCTCGACGTCGGCCTGGAAGACGGGCTGCCGGGCCACATCCGCGATTTCGATCCGCAGCGATTCGCCCGCCGCACCATCCAAACGGGCAATCACTGCTACGGCTGCACCGCCGGCTCGGGCTCAAGCTGCACCGGCAGTCTTGCCAGGCCGTAGGGTGCGTCAGTGACGCAGCACACCTCTTGCGGGGCGATCGGCGTTGGCGGTGTTGGCTCAAGAATTGGGCGGAGAGCGGCCGGGGGCGGCGTCGGGACGCCTGGACATGGAAGCCAATCCCACCAAATCCCACTGGCCCGAAGCATGCGTGTGATCCGCAGCCCGAAGGGCTGCGATTCAGTAGGCAGGGGCAACGCCCCTGCTACCCGGGGCGCCCCACCAAGATCCCCCCGAGCCCGAAGCATGCGTGTGATCCGCAGCCCGAAGCATGCGTGTGATCCGCAGCCCGAAGGGCTGCGATTCAGTAGGCAGGGGCAACGCCCCT